>OJFV01000010.1_pt1 | contig 240644 bp, 220 predicted proteins | sample 1594391 | NCBI WGS metagenome assembly OJFV01 (sample SAMN05416856, study PRJEB24817) | seawater metagenome | isolation source: Sea water | place: Canada:Atlantic | collected 2013-11 | reverse complement strand
AAAAGCCGTTGTGATGACGCCAGATTTGCTGCGAATCCGCCTTGAAGGCAAAAAGTCTCTTATTTGTTGATACTTTCACAGCCTCTTCGCTGCATCACGGCTACGAGGTTTGGAATATAAAGCAGGCAAGTTTACCTAGTCTAGTCAGCTAATTTTTTTGCCAAGATCTGATTAAACAGCTTAGGGTTCCCTTGCCCTTTAGAAGCTTTCATTAGCGGCCCCATAAAACCACCCATTAACTTTTTGCGTTTCTTATCGTCTGCTGCTTTATATTGCGCTATTTGATCAGGCATGTTGTCTAGGACTTCATCGACAATCTTCTCAAGAGCGCCTGTATCGGATACTTGCTTTAAGCCTTTGCTGTCGATAATGTTATCGACATTATTGTCTTCACCAGACCATAATACATCAAACACCTTTTTCGCTCCAGATGACGAAATAGTGCCATCTTTGATGCGGCTGATCAGTGTACCCAGTTGTTCAGCTTGCAGTTTAATGCTGGTAATACTTTTTTCTTCGCTGTTAAGGCGTGCAGACAATTCACCCGTAACCCAGTTGGCGGCTAGCTTGGCATCTTTGCAGATATTGAGGGTTGCCTCGAAAAAATTAGCGGTTCCAATGTCAGTGCTGAGAATTGCTGCGTCATATTCAGATAACCCAAAATCAGTGATAAAGCGTTCTTGCCGAGCGTCTGGTAGTTCGGGTAGGGTCGCCCGAACCGCTTCAATGTAGTCGTCATCAAATACAACCGGTAGAAGATCAGGGCATGGAAAATAGCGATAGTCGTTGGCCTCTTCTTTACTTCTCATTGAGCGAGAAATATCTTTGTCGCCATCATAGAGGCGGGTCTCTTGCCTGACTTCACCGCCATCTTCAATTAATTCAATTTGACGCTCTACTTCCAGCTTGATGGCTTTCTCCATAAAGCGGAATGAGTTAAGATTTTTTGTTTCGGTTCGAGTGCCGAGCTTTTCTTCGCCTTTAGGGCGAACTGAAATATTAACGTCAAAGCGTAGCGAGCCTTGTGACATTTCGCCGTCACAGATGCCTATGGATGAAACCAATCCATGGAGTTTGCGTGCAAACGCGACAGCTTCTTCAGCATTGCTCATATCGGGTTCGGTCACTATTTCAATGAGCGGTGTGCCGGCACGGTTTAAATCGATCCCTGACATTCCATGAAAATCTTCATGCAGAGACTTGCCTGCATCTTCCTCAAGGTGGGCGTGATGGATTCTAATGTTCTTTTTGCTGCCATCTTTTAATTGGATCTCGACATGGCCTGCGCCAACGATGGGGTGGTCTAGTTGAGTGGTTTGATACCCTTTTGGTAGGTCGGGGTAAAAGTAGTTCTTCCGATCGAAGACAGAGCGCTTATTGATGTCTGCGTCAATTGCCAGACCAAACATAATAGCTTTTTGAAATGATTGCTCGTTTGGCACGGGCAAGGTTCCGGGCATTGCTAAATCTACCGCGGATGCTTGAGTGTTAGGCTCAGCTCCAAAAGCGGTGCTAGAGCCAGAAAATATTTTTGACTGGGTGGTGAGTTGAGCGTGGATCTCTAGTCCGATCACTGTTTCCCATTGCATACTATAAACCTCTTTGCTCATGAGTCCTGCCTAATAAAGCTAGGCAGGTGAGTCGCTAATTTGGGGCCTTGAAGGCACTTATTTGTTGTTACCCTTAGGGCTGGATTACTCAAAACCTTTGGGGGTTTTAGTGTGCCAGTCTGTTGCTTGCTGGAATTGATGAGAAACGTTAAGTAAGCGTGCTTCATCAAAATAATTACCAATCAACTGCAAGCCAACAGGAAGGTTATCGATCATCCCTCCCGGGATCGACATGCCTGGCAAGCCTGCTAGGTTTGTTGAGATAGTGAATATGTCTTCAAGGTACATCTTTACCGGGTCGTCACCTTTTGAGTTAAATCCAAAGGCTGGTGTTGGAGAGGTAGGTCCAACTATTAAATCTACATCATTAAATGCAGCGGTAAAATCATTTTTGATGAGTCTTCGAACCTGCTGAGCCTTGCGATAATAGGCGTCGTAATAGCCTGCTGACAGCGCGTAGGCGCCGACCATAATACGGCGTTTGACTTCGTCACCAAATCCCTCGGTCCGGCTTCTGCAATATAGATCTTCAAGATCCTTTGGGTCTGCACAGCGATGCCCGTATCGTACGCCGTCGAAGCGCGATAGGTTTGCTGAACATTCTGCAGGGGCAATAACGTAATAGGCCGGCACTGAGAGCTCTGTATGAGGAAGCGTGATTTCTTTTATATTTGCGCCTAGCTTTTCAAGTTCTTTAACGGCGTTTTCAACTTGCTGCTGCATGTTGGCATTAAGATGGTCTGAAAAGAATTCTTTTGGCAGTCCGATGTTTAGGCCTTCAATGCTATTGTTTAGCGTAGAAGTGTAGTCTGGCACATCTCTTTCGATGCATGTTGAATCTTTGTCGTCATAGCTTGCCATGACATTGAGCATCATTGCCGCATCTTCAGCTGTTCTTGCGATAGGTCCGCCTTGATCGAGGCTAGATGCGAACGCAATCATGCCGTATCTTGATACTCGGCCGTAAGTCGGCTTCAGGCCAGTAACACCGCATAGAGCGGCAGGCTGGCGAATGGAACCGCCTGTATCGGTTGCGGTAGCGGCAGGGGTTAATCTGGCGGCGACTGCTGCGGCAGAGCCTCCGGATGAGCCTCCGGGAACTAGATTCTCACCCCAAGGGTTTACTACGCGACCATAGTAACTGGACTCATTTGAGGAGCCCATTGCGAATTCGTCCATATTGGTCTTACCCAGGCAAACAGCACCTTGCTGTTTAAAATTGCGGGTCACGGTTGAATCATAAGGGGGAATAAAGTTATCAAGCATTTTAGAGCCGCAACTAGTCTTGACCCCTTGTGTACAAAAAATATCTTTGTGCGCAAAAGGAATGCCGGTCCAGGGGCTAGCGCTGCCGGATGCAATTTTAGCATCTGCGGCTTTAGCGTCAGCCAATGCCTCATCATTACACACAGTAATGAAGCTATTAAGGGCAGGGTCTTGTTGTGCAATGCGAGTTAAGAAATGCTGGGTTAGTTCGACGCTGGAAAATGATCCGGCGGCTAGCCCCTTTGAAAGTTCGGCTACTGTTTTATTGTGCATGGCAAATTTGATCTTTAGAGTTTGACGATAGTATTCATTATTGGGTTGTGAGTGTGCTGTAGTTTGAACATGAGCACCCGATCACAGTTCAATAATACTCATTCAATAACCTTGGGTACGAGATATAGGCCCTCTTCTGTTGCGGGGGCTATTTTCTGAAACGCTTCTCGGTTGTCCGTTTCTGTTATATGATCTGGACGAAGGCGCTGAACAGCATCCATTGGGTGAGCCATTGGCTCGATGTCCTGTGTATTAGCCGCCTTTAATTGGTCTACCAAACTCAATATATTGGACAGATCACCAGTAATTTTTTCCAGTTGTTCATCGCTGATTTGCAGTTTTGCCAGTCGGGCAATGTTTTCTGCGTCTTCGCGTTTTATCGACACGGGTGTTCTCCCTCTAACGTTATATAAAATTACGCAAAAAATTGAAACAATCGGCTATACTAACAGGATTCCAAAAGATATGGTGCCATTTTGAGAAGGAGATGTGGGTAATATAGGCAAAAAACGGTGTTTTATTGCGAAATTGATGATTTCGTGAGGCTTTTCGTAATTCTGTCTTGCTCAAAATACCCGCCATTGTTAAAGTTGCCGCAGTATCCGCAACCTCTATTTTTTAGTGTGGTTAAATAGTTTCCTGAAGTGAGTGTTTTTTGCTAAATCGCTTACGCGTTAGCCCGATATGTACAGCTGTAAAGTGCAACGCGAACGATAAGTGCAAAACGGCTGTTATGCACAAGCAGATGCAAGACTCTCAGTTTCAGAAAGGATTAAAATACCCTAGGGCGAAATCAACGAATGTTTAAAAAAATCCGAGGTCTTTTTTCGAGTGACCTCTCAATCGATTTAGGTACTGCAAATACACTTATTTTTGTTCGAGAGCGAGGCATTGTTCTAGACGAACCTTCCGTAGTGGCCATTCGAAATCATGCAGCTCAGAAGAGTGTTGCAGCCGTGGGCGCTGAAGCTAAGCGAATGCTTGGTCGAACGCCAGGTAACATTACGGCTATTCGTCCTTTGAAAGATGGCGTTATTGCAGACTTTGTTGTGACTGAAAAAATGCTACAGCATTTTATCCACAAGGTGCATGAAAATAGCTTTATAACACCTAGCCCAAGAGTGTTGATTTGTGTGCCTAGCAAGTCTACTCAGGTAGAGAAGAAAGCGATCAGAGAGTCAGCCTTGGGGGCTGGTGCGAGAGAAGTGTATCTAATTGAAGAGCCAATGGCCGCAGCTATCGGTGCTGGGTTGCCTGTAGAGGATGCTCATGGTTCAATGGTGGTTGACATCGGTGGTGGTACGACTGAAATCGCGATCATTTCATTGAATGGTATTGTCTATGCTGAGTCGGTCAGAATCGGTGGCGACCGATTTGATGAATCTATTGTTGCTTATGTACGTCGTAACTACGGCAGTTTGATCGGTGATACCACCGCTGAGCGCATTAAGCATGAGATTGGTTGTGCGTATGAAGGCATGGATCTTCTTGAAATAGATGTTAGAGGTCGTAATCTGGCCGAAGGTGTTCCACGAGGCTTTACGCTTAATAGTGAAGAGATACTTGAGGCGCTGCAAGAATCTTTAGCAGCAATTGTTCAGGCGGTTAAAAGCGCATTAGAGCAGTCACCTCCTGAGCTGGCATCTGATATTGCAGAGCGCGGCATTGTCTTAACGGGTGGTGGGGCCTTATTGAGAGGGTTGGATCGTTTGTTGAGTGAAGAGACCGGTCTGCCAGTGATTGTCGCGGATGATCCTTTGACATGCGTGGCCCGTGGTGGCGGTAAGGCGTTGGAATTGATTGATAAAAGTGACGCTGGGATGTTTCCGTTAGACTAAGTTGAATATCGATAATTTAAAAGCCAGACATCAAAGGTCTGGCTTTTGACGTTCTGTAGCTTGTATTTCGGCTGTAGATTAACGTAGTTTGCTGCGCTTAGCGTATTAAGCTAAACCTGATTAGAACCTAGTCCTGATTAAATATTAATAAAGGAGTCTTCAATTAAGACAATCTTTGTTCAGGGTCCATACTTAGGCTACCGTTTGTTATTGGTTGCTGTCCTCTCTTGCGTTCTTATATTTGTAGATAGCCGTTTTGATTATTTGGATAAGGTTCGCCATGCATTAGGCTCCGCACTGACGCCGATGCAATGGCTTAGCAATTTACCGCGAGGGGTGGTTGACTGGGTCGATGAGGTTACGACCTCTCGAGAGCAGTTACAAGAAGATGTCGACGCGATGAAAGCCAGAACGTTGGTGCTTGAACGAAAAGCACAAAAGTTTGCCTTTATCATGGCTGAGAACGGGCGCTTGAGAGAGTTGCTAAACGCTTCAGGTGTTGTCGATGATACGGTTAAAGTGGCAGAACTTATCGGCGTAAGCCCAGACCCTTTTAAGCACTATGTGATGGTGAGTAAAGGGCGTTCAGATCAGATTATGGTAGGGCAGGCAGTACTGGACTCAAGCGGGCTGATTGGTCAAGTGATTGAGGTTAGCGAGTTTGCGAGTAGGGTGTTGCTTATCTCTGATAATAGTCATGCGGTGCCTGTTCAGGTGAATCGAAATGGTGTAAGAGCTATCGCACTAGGAAATGGCAGTTATGATTTTCTTGAGCTTGCTAATGTGCCTGACACAGCTGACATCAAGGAAGGGGATTTACTTGTTAGCTCTGGGCTAGGGGGGAGATTCCCTCCGGGGTATCCGGTTGCTGAGGTTATTTCCGTCCAACATGATCCTGGGCAACCTTTTGCGAAGGTTACTGCCTTGCCCAAAGCACAGCTCAATCGTAGTCGACTGGTGTTAATTGTCGCAAAACATTTAAGCGATATAGATGGCCAAGACGCAGATAACGGCGAAGAAAGTGCATCGATACCCACGCCAGGAGGCACTGAGTAATGGTCGCCACCAGAGCTAGTTCATTTTTTATTTTTTTCTGCTTTAGTGCTTCATTTCTGTTTAGCATTTTGGCCCTTCCTAGTGCAGTTTCCTATTTACGACCGGAATGGGTGGCGATGGTTGTCATCTACTGGGTTATTAAGTCGCCTGCTAAAGTGGGTGTTGTGGTTGCTTGGTCGTCAGGTTTGGTGTTAGATATCCTCGAAGGTAACTTACTGGGCGTTAATGCGTTGTCTTTGGCGGTCGTGGCGTATCTAGTGTTAATAATGCATCAACGGATCAAGCTTTTCCCATTGATACAGCAGTCTTTCACTGTTTTTTTAGTGGTGGGGATTCATTTGATGATCGGCCACCTTATTCGTAATGTAGTAGGAGACTCGGTTTCAGGCATGGCGTATCTTTTTCCTGCGTTTACGAGTGCGGTTATTTGGCCTGTACTGTACCTTTTTATTGATAAAGTGACATTAAAGCTACGCTAAAGTGGGGTAAAAGTGGAACTAATATTAGCGTCTTCATCTCCCCGTCGTAGAGACTTGCTGGCTCAGATAGGTGTTCAATTTGGAGTTCAGTCGGCTGATATAGATGAGACCCCTTTGGCGGGAGAGCAGCCATCAGCGTATGTTGTCCGAATGGCGCGAGAGAAAGTACTCGCTTGCGCCGCGTCGCAACAAGGCTCCCAGGCTTTTACTATTATTGGGGCTGATACCAGTGTCATTGCCGACGATGGCATATTAGGCAAACCGCAAGACTATAATGATGCAGAAAATATGTTACTCCGGCTATCTGGGCGGGTTCATCAAGTTATGACATCGGTCTGCATAGCGACATATAGTAACGGTATAGATACTCAAGAGCCGACTTCAACAACTCAATTGGTGACAACAGATGTATCGTTTCAGACGTTGAATCAGGCGCAAATTCGAGCATACTGGAATTCGGGAGAGCCTCAAGATAAAGCGGGTGCTTATGGTATTCAGGGGTTTGGAGCCGTCTTTGTCGACAGTATTAAGGGCAGCTACAGTGCTGTTGTTGGGCTTCCGTTAGCAGAAGTGGCTGAGATGCTTCGTTCGGCGGGTGTGCCCATTTGGCAAAAATGATATTTGTGAGATAGCCGTGTTGTGCTGTTTAGACAGAATAACAGTGAATGATAAGAATTATGGTGAGTAGGTGAATATGACAGAAGAGATTCTTATTAACGTTACTCCAGTTGAAACTAGAGTCGCCTTGGTAGAAAACGGTATGCTTCAGGAAGTGTATATCGAACGCACGGGGCGTAGAGGTATTGTTGGCAATATCTATAAAGGTAAAGTTGTTCGAGTGTTACCGGGTATGGAGGCAGCGTTTGTAGAGATAGGTCTGGAGCGAGCGGCATTTATTCATGCTTCAGATATTGTTCGTGCCGATAACAAGGATGATGCTAATAGCAATACACAGGGGAGGCCTGTGCCGGATATTAGTTCGCTATTACGAGAGGGGCAGTCTCTTGTTGTACAAGTCACCAAAGACCCCATTGGTACGAAAGGTGCGCGACTGACGACCCAGTTATCGATCCCATCAAGGTATTTGGTTTATATGCCTGGTACTGATCATGTTGGAATTTCTCAGCGCATCGAAGATGAAGAAGAGCGTGAACGTTTGAGGAGCTTAGTGGAAGGCTACCGCCAAGAAAGTAACGCCCCGTTAGCGGGTTACATCGTGCGTACCGTGACGGATGGAGCTGGCGAGGATGAACTTAAATCTGATATCAAATTTTTAGAAAGATTATGGGTTTCTGTAGAAGACAAAATAAAGAGTGCCAAAGCTCCCTCTGTTATCTATCAAGACCTTCCGTTATGTATCCGAACGATTAGAGATTTAGTCCGGCCGCCAACAGAAAAAATTCGAATTGACTCAAAAGAAAGTTTTCAGCGCGTTAAGTCGTTTTCTGAAGAGTTTTTAATTGATGTGACTGACAGGCTCGAATACTACCCGGGTGAACGTCCTGTTTTTGACCTGTATGGTGTTGAAGATGAAATTCAAAAAGCACTGGGTAGGAAGGTACAGTTAAAATCTGGCGGCTATTTGATTATTGATCAGACGGAAGCTATGACAACGATTGATGTCAATACCGGTGGGTTTGTAGGGCATAGAAACCTAGAAGAAACTATATTCAAAACTAATCTTGAAGCCGCTAGGGCAATTAGTCGACAGTTACGACTTCGGAATCTTGGCGGGATCATTATTCTCGATTTTATCGACATGGAAGATCCGGAGCATCAGCGTTCAGTTCTCAGGATGTTGGAAAAAATGCTAGAGCGTGATCATGCGAAAACTAAACTTAGCTGCGTATCTGAGTTGGGCTTAGTAGAGATGACCCGTAAGCGAACCACTGAAAGCTTGGGGCAGGCATTGTGTGAGCCTTGTAATGTATGCGAAGGAAGCGGGTATATTAAGACTTCTGAAACCGTATGCTATGAAATACTAAGAGAAATTTTACGCATTAATAGAGCTTATGATGCGACAGGTTATTTGGTCATGGCATCTCAGGGGGTTATTGACCGGTTATTGGACGAAGAATCTGATAATGTTGCGGATCTCGAGACGTTTATAGGAAAAAGTGTTAAATTTCAGGTAGAGGTAATGTACAGTCAGATTCAATATGACGTAGTGTTAATTTAGCATATTCGCTGGAATATGTTTCAATTGAGGTTGGCAGGTCTTTGCTGGTTGACCTTATAGCAGGGGAAGCCCGCTTAATTGACGGGGTGTTACGAATTTGTATCCACTGATTGTTAGATTAACTCACCTGGTGTGGTTGATAGCTCTATTTTTATTGGTGCTTGTCGCCACTTATATGGCAGCGGGAAGACAGTTTTTTCCGTTTGTTACGTCTTATAAAACAGACTTAGAACTTCTTTTGACTGAGCAACTAAGTGTGCCAGTATCTATTGGGTCTATCGAAGGCAGTTGGCGCTGGCTTGACCCCGTGTTGGTCGTATCAGATATTAGGCTAAAGACACCTAGCGACCTTAATCATAGCTCTGATAATGAGCCTAGTACCTCCCCTCCATTGCATATTGGCTCTTTTTATATTCATTTGTCGGTCATACAAAGCCTGCTTCACGGAAAACTACAGTTTCAGTCAATAGAAGCCAGCGGGGTTACGCTGCCTTTACGCCAGAATAGTGATGGCGAGTGGGCTGTGCCAGGGTTACCGGTGAACGATAGCGCTGCAGAAACTGATTTTAAGAGCATTCTCTCGGTGTTAGAACAGCCTAGCTTATATATTTCCGATATTCAGGTAGACCTTGTTAGCTCAACAGGAAGCAAAAGTGCATGGACTATCCCTAGCGCCATAATGGCCTATGACGGAAGAGCATTTAGTGCTAGTGGAGAAATCTTAGATACTAGCACCAAACAACCTTTTGTAAGGTTCTCAGCGAAAGGAGCAGGTTGGGTTTTATCGAGTGAGTTTACCGGAAAACTATACTTAGACTGGGCATCGGGCCCATTACTTAATCAACATTTGGGTGCGTATCAGTGGCAAGGTGTTCATCTAGAAAAGATAGACGCATCGGGACGGTTGTGGCTAGATTTTCTTAAAGGAGAGGTATTATCGCTGCAAGGGGAGGTGGATGCTGAAACCTTACAATGGAAAAACGGCAACGGGTTAGTCCCTCCGTTACAAAATATCAAAGCTGATATTTTTTGGAGCCAACAGGGTGATAGCAGTGTTTTGTCGCTCTATGACCTTTCTATGGAATGGACGGACTACCGTTGGTCCCCAGCGGGATACTCTATTTATTTTTCAGACAAGCAAGTTAGTGCCAGCGGTCAGCATGTTAATGTGTCAATGCTGACGGAATTATTGTTAGCGACAGACATTTTGCCTCGAAAGGGTCAGCAGCAGCTGGAAGACTATCGACCAGGTGGAAGTTTAACTAATGTGGAGTTGGTTGTTCCATTGGTGCGAGATTTGCGATTAGGCGATGAGCCGCCTGCACCTCTATTTAAGTTGGAAGCCAATATCGAAGATGTTTCGTCTTTGGCGGTGGGGGGTGCTCCAGGTGGCACAGGAATGACAGGCTACTTGTCGCTTGATGACCGACAAGGAACTGTTTTTGTTGATAGTGATGACTTTACATTATCGTTTCCAAACTTATTTCTAGATGGCTGGTCATTTGAAAAAAGCCAGGTCGTTGTTAATTGGGATATTGCTGCCTCAGGCGATATTAACGTAACGTCTTCGGGAATTAATCTATACCTAACTGAAGAGAGTTTAGTATTTGGTGCGTTTTCTCTGTTGTTGTCTGATACAGAAGAGGATGTTTTAGCATTGAAGGTGGGAATTAATGACCTGGATGCTTCAAAAGCCCATCAGCTTGTGCCTTCTCATGTTGTGGATGAAGGTATTTATAACTGGCTCAGGTCATCGATCAAAGGGGGGGTGGTCGAAAGTGGACTTTATGTCGGTTATGGGTCAATTGAAGGTGATGCACCCGCGAATAGCTTTACTTCGTCGATGGTATTTAATACATCTGAGGCACGCCTACTATTTGATTCAAGTTGGCCTGAACTGGAAGGGCTCAACAGCAAAATATTCGTGCAAAACGGTTACTTAAAAATCAATGCGCCTGAGGTAAGTTTTAGAGGGGCTCCATTAACAGGTACTCAAGTAGAACTGCAGCCGAATAATAGTACGGCTGAATCTTGGTTAAAGGTAGTAACCCATACTCAACCCAGCAATGCAGACCTTAAGTATTGGTTGGATGACTCCCCGGTAAAGGAGCATACGCGTCAGATATCTGAACAGCTGATGATTCAAGGTGAGTTTGACGTCAATGTTGAGCTGGGTGTCCCGCTCCACAATATGGACTTGGGTGTTAATTATGACCTTACTTTCGATGTAAAGAAGGCGAAATTTAAACATCGACCCACTGATCTTATTTTTGAGCATGTTAACGGATTGGCTACTTTATCGAGTAGCAGGGGTATTAATGCCGAGCGCGTGAAGTTGGACGTTTTCGGGCATCCGGCGTTACTCAATATTCAGTCAGATGTTATGCCCAATATGATGAATACGAATCTTGTTTTAACCGGAGGTATGAGTATCTCTGGGCTTTCAGATCATTTTTCGTTACCCAGTAACGTTCCTGTATCAGGCCAGTCTGTCTATACCGCTTCATTAGACCTTTCAAGTGACAAAGGCAATGAGGCATTGTTTACTCTGACGAGTCCTTTATCAGGAATAGAAATATCTCTTCCTGACCCTTTGACTAAAAAACCAGATGATACGGCGCCGCTTACGATTCAAATGGCAATAGATGATGGTGTTGTATCGCTTGATGCGCAGCTAGATAGCCTCGCGAACGTTAAAGCCATATTCGATAATGGTGAGTTTAAAGAAGGTGGATTATTTATTGGGGATGGCGACGTTGATGTATTGGCTGAAAAAGGGTTTATTATTACAGGCGCATTGGAACAGTTAGTCGTCGCGCCGTGGATCGATTATTTATCATCAAACGTTGATGGCGATAACGACAACCTTGTAAAAAAACTTATTCTCAAAATTGCCAAATTGAACATCTATGATCAGTTGTTTAATGCCGTTGATATCGTAATACAGCCTGAAGCTGGTGAGTGGTCTGTTGTTTTGAAGGGGGACGATGTAGAAGGCACTATATATCTGCCACCAGAAAACCAAAAGCCTGATTTTGCCATCCAGAGGGTTCAACTTAGCACGGAAAATCCTAACTCTCTTGGGAAGGATCTTTCACCTTTTGACGTGCCTGAAATGACGTTACTGATTGAGGATTTGATGATCGATAACGTCAGATATGGGCAGTGGTCAGCGGACTTCGTTCGTAAAGATAATGGTGTAGTGGCAAAAGATATTAAGGGCTCGCTCGCTGGCGCACATTTACAGGGGCGTCTCAGTTGGATGAAGGATGTCTATGGTACCAGTACAAGTATTCTAACAGCGACGGTTGATGGCGGAGACGTCGCTGCTGTATCAAAAGCGGTTAATAAACCGGAATCGTTAACGAGTGAGCATTTTTCATCCGATATTTCAGTGGTTTGGAGTGGTGCTCCAACGGACTTTGAGTTGGCAGATTTATCAGGCCGGATTGTCCTCATAGTAGAAAATGGAACTTTGCTGGATACTAAAAGTGCCACTGAAGCCTTTAAGGTGTTTGGGATACTCAACGCGGAGGCGATAACGCGTCGGTTAACCTTGGACTTTTCCGACCTTTATCAGAAAGGGCTAGGTTATGATCGAATTGAAGGTGTGGCGCGTATGGATAAAGGTACGTTAACGTTAGAGAAGCCGCTAGCGTTGCAAGGACCTTCTAGCGCGTATAAATTTACAGGCACTGCTAATTTAAAAGATGAAACGCTGGATATGGATATGGTGGTGGTATTGCCCTTAACCAAAAATTTACCGTTAGCAGCGTTGTTTTTAGGCGCTCCACAGATTGGTGGAGCAGTTTGGGTGATTGATAAGCTACTGGGAGAACCGTTGAGTAAGCTAACTAGTGCGACTTATGAAATGAAAGGCAGTTGGGATGATCCTGAAATAACGTTAAAAAATGTATTTGATCGTACTGAAACGTTTGATGGTATGACACCTAGTCAAAGGAGGAGGGAAGAGTAATGGCAGAGACTAATAATTCTTCATTGTGCCGTGTAGCGGTCATCCAAATGACGAGTGGCGATAATAAACAAGCAAACCTAGATACAGTAGAAAGGTTAGTGGGTGATGCTGTTCGTGATCACCAAGCAATGCTTGTGCTTTTACCAGAGAATTTTTCGTTGTTTGATGGTAATGCTGCACTTGAATTGGGTCAGCAGGAGGCCGCTGAGTCTGGTGACGTTAGGCATTTTATATCTTGTTTAGCGGCTAGATTGAACGTATGGATCGTGGCAGGCTCTATTCCATGCTCAGTCAGACCGGATGGATCAGAGGTTATTGAGAGGGTCCGTTCTGCTTGCTGGGTGTATGATAATCAGGGGAAAGAAGTTACCCGTTACGACAAAATACACTTATTTGATGTAGATGTAGGCGATAGCTACGGGTCATATCGCGAATCTTCACAGTTTGAAGCTGGTTCATCCGCGGAAGTGGTTAATAGCCCAATAGGAATGCTTGGTTTATCGATCTGTTATGACCTAAGGTTTCCTGAGTTATATGCATTGCTGACCAAACAGGGCGCTCAGATAATAACCGTTCCGGCTGCTTTCACCCATAAAACAGGTGAGGCTCATTGGGAGGTGTTGTTAAGAGCACGGGCCATTGAAAACCAGTGTTATATTGTTGCCGCAAATCAAACAGGCATGCATTCTAAAGGTCGTGAGACCTGGGGGCACTCAATGATCATAGACCCTTGGGGGAAAGTACTTGCGGTGGCAGAGGAAGGGGTGGGCGTTATCAGTGCTGATATTGATCTGAGTGTACTCTCAGATTTAAGGGCAGCTATGCCCGTTTCGTCTCATCGAAGAATATAACCGGGAAAACGAAACAGGAAGCAAGAGGTGCCGCGTATAGTGCACCCTATCTAAGTTTTTTGCTGTTCGAACGGATACACCTTATATATTTACTTCTGTATCCATATCGTCAATTGATCGTAAGTATTTGAAGAGCTTTTTCGATGACCCTGTGTTTTTCTCGTTCTTAACATCTTTCTTTGCGTTACGTACGAGTTGTCTTAGGTGTTGGATATCGGCGTTTGGGTGATCATCGAAGTATTCAGATAAGCAATCATTGCCACCTTCTATAAGACGGTCTCTCCAGCGCTCAAGAGCGTGAAGTGCTTGTGCAAAGGCTTTGCTGCTAGCATCAAAAAGGTCAACAGCGTTTTGAATAGCTTCCGCATCTTCGTCACGCATGAGTTTGCCAATGTACTGCATATGCCTTCTGGTTGCTTCTCGTTTCGTAATTCGTTTAGATTCTTCTACGGCCTTTCTAAGTGTCTCGCTCAAAGGGACTTTGTTGAGTTGATTCGGCTTGAGTTCAGTTAAGCGCTTTCCTAGAGCCTGAAGCTCGTGCATATCACGTTTGATAGAGGTTTTACTAATGATATGTTCTTCATCAAACTCTTCAGGTAGATCAAAATCGGTCATCTGGCTTCTTTCCTGCGGATACTCTTAAAGGCTCAATCAAGCATATACTATCGTGGCTAGCCCTAGAAAAGATAGGAATCCGACGACATCTGTGATGGTGGTGAGAATCACACCTCCTGCAAGTGCAGGGTCAATATTTCTGGCACGCAATAATACAGGCAGCATCGTCCCGGCTACTGCCGCAACGATTAGGTTGATCAACAATGCAAGCGCGATAATAACACCAATTGTGAGGTCATTAAACCAAACAATAGCAGCCCCTGCGACAACTAGCGCCCATAAGATGCCGTTTATGATACCGACTATAAACTCACGGTGTAGTAACCACCCCAGGTTATTGCGACTAAGTTGTCCGACTGCCATGCTTCTAATCACGAGAGTTAAGGCCTGGCTTCCAGCTATGCCACCCATGCTCGCGACTATCGGCATCAATACCGCTAGAGCGACTACTTTTTCGATGGTTGCTTCAAACAGTCCGATCACTGAAGATGCAATAAATGCCGTAATAAGGTTTATTCCAAGCCATACGGCTCGGCGTTTTGCTGTTTTAATGATGGGTGTAAATGTATCATCATCCTCATCTAGGCCTGCCATACTCATTAATGAGTGATCAGCATCGTCACGAATAACATCGACGACGTCATCGATGGTCACTCGCCCTAAAAGCCTACCATCTGAACTTAATACTGGCGCCGAAACCAAGTCCCTTCGCTCAAACAGGTTTGCGACTTCAGTTTCTGGAGTGTTGGCAGATATCGTGACTGCATCGGTGTTCATAACTTCGCGAACCGTTGATGATGGGCTTGAAACCAGCATCGTTGTAATCGGTAGTGTGCCGATAAACTCATCTTTTCGGTTAACCACAATTAGCTTGTCGGTCATTTCGGGGAGCGAGCGGTGACGCCTTAGGTAGCGGAGTACTACGTCAATGCTAATGTCGGGTCTAATGGTGATGGTATCCGTATTCATCAGACCGCCGGCAGTATCTTCCGGGTAAGAAAGTACCGCTTCTATGCGGTGCCGGTCTTGCGAGTCCATCGATTCGAGCACTTCCTGAATAACGGTTTCAGGAAGCTGTTGAAGTACATCGGCGAGGTCATCGGTTTCGAAATCTTCGGTAATACTGATTAGTTCCTGAGGGTTTAACTTGCTCAGGAACTCAGTACGGACTTCATCACTTAGGTATTGAAGAATGTCACCTTCAAGATCTTTATCAACAAGTCGCCAAAGAATAGAGCGCTCTTTTGGAGGTGTCGATTCTAAAAGGTGTGCAATATCACTCGGACTAAGACCTCGGTTCAAAATACGGGCGACTTGGTCTAATGATCCATTGTCGAGAGCTTCATTTAAGCTACGTATTTTTTTTTGGCGCTTTGCTTGCTCTAGTGTTTTATCCATTTGTAAACCAGGATTTTGAGTGATGACTATTGAAGTGTTACTAAGTACTGCATTATTAGGGGTTGCGCAATATGGAACTACGTAAGCGAGTTTAACACAGACAAGTATAACGTAAGCGTTACATTGTAAAAAGAAGAATGCTTAAAGAGAGAGAAAACAGGTGGTTAAATAGGAGTGGAGGCTTTGGCTGTCGTTTTTAATTGAAAGGGAGTGGTGAGCTACTCCCCTTCACCGAAACGATCAGCAATCAGTTCTTTTAACGCTGCAATAGCGTCATTCTCATCAGAACCTTCGATAATAAGATCAACATCGGTTCCGCAGCTCGCAGCCAGCATCATGACAGACATTATGCTTTTTCCGTCGACCTCTTTACCATTTCTTGCGATCTTTATGCTGCTTTCAAAACGCGTCGCGGTGCTGACAAGTTTTGCTGCAGCTCGGGCATGTAAACCTAGTTTGTTAATAATCGGGACAGTTTCTTTAATCATAACGGATTCATACTGTTGTGTTGTTAATGACGATCTTCCGGTAGGGAGGGGAGTTCTTTATGCCGTATTTGAACGTTGGATTGTAGTGCTTTAAACGTTTCTCCTAGCTTTTCGCATATGTAAACAGACCGGTGTTGTCCGCCAGTACAGCCGATGCCTATGGTTAGGTAGCTTCTATTAGAGTTTGCGAATTGAGGTAGCCATTTATGGAGGTAGCTTATGATGTCGCCTAGCATCTCGCCTGTTTCAGGTTGTTGCTCTAAGAACACATGTATTGGCTGATCCTTCCCTGTATACGCCCGTAGGCTCTGGTCCCAGTATGGGTTAGGCAGACACCTCACATCAAACACAAAGTCTGAATCAGTAGGTACACCATGTTTAAAGCCGAATGACTGAAACAGTAATGCTATATCCTGACCTGTTCGTCCCACTACTCGTTCTTTGATAAGGTCCCGGAGTTGATACATGGTCATATCGCTAGTATCAACCATAAGGTCTGCAGAAGATGAAATAGGCGATAAAAGCGTTTTCTCTGCCTCGATAGCTTCTTTCAGAGATACTGAATCATTACTCAAGGGGTGCTTTCGTCGAGTGGCATGAAAGCGTTTAAGAAGTGATTGGTTTAATGCATCGAGATAGATGATGTCCATATCAAAATGACGATGCTTAAATTGGCCTACGATATTTGTAAATTGATTGATTCCGGTGGAAAGATTACGAGCATCAATGCTGACGGCAATCTTTTCTAAGCGAGATTCTTTGCTTATCAGTGCTTCATCTGCGAGTGGTAGCAATAGTCCAATAGGGAGGTTGTCTATACAGTAAAACCCGAGGTCTTCAAGAACATGAAGTGCTGTACTTTTTCCTGAACCTGAGCGGCCACTGACTATAACAAGTTTCATTGTGCTACCTGATTGGGTGTGGGGTTTGCCTGGTGTAGATTATTTATGATTGAATAATCGTGTCATAAAGTGACTCGCTATCCTTACAGCTTCTGAGCTGCTTGCATAGCCCAGCATTGTTAAACTTCTCAGCTAACTGGCTTAGTAACTCCAAGTGCTCACTTGTCGCTTCTTGCGGTACAATAAGCACAAATAAAAGGTCTACGGGTTCGTTATCAATGGCATCAAAGGGCACTTTCTGATTCAGTGTAAGCAAAGCTCCAATAACTTTCTGGCAGCTCTCTAAACGGCAGTGGGGGATTGCTATCCCCTGGCCTATGCCTGTACTCCCTAATCGTTCTCGGCCGATGAGGCTATTAAATATCGTGTTTTCATTAATATCTGGGTACTGTTGCGCAATTCGTTGCGCAATTTCTTCCAGGACTTTTTTTTTGCTGCTCCCGGGAAGGCTACAAAGAGCCAGCTCAGGAGACAGGATAGATTGAATTGAAACTGACGTATCGGTCATTATTAATGCTTATTCTATTCTATGGCAAGGAACTATCGAGCTGACGCACCGTGTAGTCGGTCAACATTCTTTTCTTTATGCTTAAGTATTTGGCGATCTAACTTGTCAACTAGTTGATCAATGGCCGCATACATATCTTCTTGTTCTGCGGTAGCATGAATATCAGCACCACTGATGTGAAGGGTCGCTTCTGCAATTTGACGAAGTTTCTGTACTGATAAAGTGACCTGAACATTGCTAATATGATCAAAGTGGCGTTCGAGTTTTTCGAGTTTAGTGCTGACGTATTCTTTCAAAGAGTCGGTCAGATCAACGTGATGTCCCGTAATATTCAATTGCATATTTCGCTCCTGATGTCGTTTTTTATATATCCCTTGCAACCTAACCTTCTAGAACCTGGCTGACAAGAAACAGAACTTCATTACCTTTTTTTCTTTCTACTTTACTAGCTAAGTTGCGCTTTAAGTGCGCTTATACTCTGCTTGGTGGAAACTAATCGCGTTTGAAAGCGATCTTAGCATATCGCCTCTTCAATTTATTGATCCAAAACTGTTTAATCCTGAATGCGTCTGATAACTTAAATCATATTAACCGCTTGCGTTCATTTGATGGCGGTATTGACATTGCTTCACGATATTTTGCGATAGTGCGTCTCGCTACTTTAATGCCTTGCTCGTCAAGAATAGTCGCAATCTTACTATCGCTAAGTGGTTTCTTGGCAGACTCTGCTGCGACCAGCTTTTTAATAATAGCGCGAATAGCTGTGGATGAGCACTCCCCGCCGGAGGCGGTGCTTACATGACTCGAAAAGAAGTATTTGAGTTCAAATATTCCTCTCGGGGTATGCATAAACTTTTGTGTTGTCACTCTTGATATTGTCGATTCGTGCATTTCAACCGCTTCAGCAATGTCATGAAGGATAAGAGGTTTCATCGCCTCTTCACCATGGTCGAGAAATCCTTGCTGGTGTTCAACGATCTTACTTGAAACTTTGAGTAGTGTCTCATTACGACTTTGTAAGCTTTTGATAAACCATTTGGCTTCCTGCAATTGGTCTTTCATATAGGTGTTGTCTGCGCTGCTGTCTGCGCGTTTAACAAGAGATGCGTAACCTGAGTTAACTCGAATTTTGGGCGCAATCTCAGGGTTAAGCTCAACCTTCCAGCGTTCATTAACCTTTTTAACCACCACATCGGGTACTACATACTCCGGTGTGCTTCCACTAATCTGCTCGCCAGGTCGTGGATTAAGGGACTGGATTAGCTTTATGACCAGTTTTAGGTCGGCCTCTTTGATACGGCTACGCCTCATTAATTGAGCATAGTCACGATTACCCAGTAGATTTAGATAGTGATTAATAATAAGTTTTGCTTGTGGAAGCCAGGGAGTACCACCGGGCAATTGGTTTAACTGTATTAGTAAGCATTCCTGAAGGTCTCGGCTAGCCACACCCGGTGGGTCGAAGTGTTGAATTCGTTTTAATACTGCCTGAACTTCATCCAGCTCCACTTCGTGGGCATCCACTTCTTCTTGGTTGGACTCGGCAAAGCCGGACAAAATCTCGTCTATCGTACTAGATAGATAGCCATCGGTGTTGATGGAGTCGATGATGGACATCCCTATCAGCTTGTCGATATCAGACATAGGTGTTAGGTTAAGCTGCCATAGAAGGTGGTCCTGAAGAGACTCGCCTACGCTATTGCGTGATTCAAAATCACTATCTTCTTCAGGGGCAGGGCCTGAAGGAGCGTTATTTGGATAAATATCATCCCAAGCAGTATCAACAGGTAGGTCATTAGGGATGCTGTCTGACCAATCTTCTGAATTCATGACCTCTTCTGATCCAGCCTCTGTCGTTGTCTCTTTTGAGGTGGAGGTTGATTCTTCTGTATTACTTTGCGTATTTGACGAGGTATCGGTGTCAGGTTCAGGGGTGTCTGGGGTGTTTCTATCGTCATCTGACACTTCCAACATAGGGTTGGATTCAAGTGCTTCCTGGATTTCTTGCTGTAAATCCAGAGTTGAAAGTTGCAGTAAACGAATGGCTTGCTGCAGCTGAGGGGTCATTGTCAGCTGCTGACCTAGCTTGAGCTGAAGTGATGCTTTCATGACCATTTATTATCTACCGCCTTATACAAAAACATCAATGAACAAGGTCTCCCCATTTTATGAACCCACTTAATTGCGCCCTGTTAGGTTTAGTGTAAACCAGATCTGAGCCAGTTGTTTTATTATTTATCGTTAATAACATTCTAGTAAGGAGATCGAAAAATTAGTAGTGTTTGTCGAGCCTAATGTTGATAAAACTGCGGAATAATTGATCACAGCTTAAACTCATCTCCTAGATATACATCTTTCACTTGCTGGTTTGATAAAACGTCTTCAGCGGTTCCTGATGCAATAATGTGTCCATCGCTCACGATATACGCTTTTTCACAAATATCAAGGGTTTCCCTGACGTTATGGTCGGTTATGAGTACCCCGATCCCCTTTTCTTTGAGATGAGTAACGATTTCCTTAATATCACTAACGGATATTGGGTCAACGCCTGCGAATGGTTCGTCTAGAAGTATGAAGTGAGGCTCGGTTGCCAATGCTCTTGCAATTTCTACTCGTCGTCGTTCGCCACCCGACAAACTCATGCCCAAGCTGTCTTTAATGTGTGTGACATGAAACTCTTGAAGAAGTGTCTCCATCTTGGTTACACGTTCTTCTTTGGATAGGTCTTTGCGGGTCTCCAAAATTGCCATCAAGTTATCTTTCACGCTTAACTTTCGAAATACGGAAGCTTCTTGCGGTAAGTAGCCTATGCCTTTTCTGGCTCGTCCGTGCATGGGGAGGTTGGTGAGATCTTCTCCATCAATCGATATCTTGCCCTTATCGGCTTCGACTAGCCCTACGATCATATAAAAACAGGTGGTTTTTCCTGCCCCGTTAGGGCCCAGTAAACCAACGATTTCACCGCTCTGAATGGAAAGAGATACATCCTTTACTACTGATCTTTTTTTGTAACTCTTAGCGAGATTATCTGCGTTTAATGTCTTCATTCTTTCGTTTCGCCGGAATCAGTTTTCACTGGATGAACGATGATTTCAACCCGTTGAGATTTTTGCTCACTACCCTCTGCAGTCACGATACGGCTAACGGTATTGTACTCAATCGTGGTGCCACGAAAGGTATTTTTTCCTTGCTCTAGTTTGGCATCGTCTATAAGGGTGAGCATCTCATCTGCTCTGGTGTAGATAATCTTTCTTCCATAAGCATGCGTAGGCAGCGCTTCTCCTTCTTGTTGGTGGGAAAACTTCGCCGGTGCTCCAAACGCTTCTAGTTTGATTAAACCACTTTTGTTGGTATAAACGATAACTTTGTCCGAGGTGAGAACGGTGGTGTCCTGGGTGATTACAACTTCACCGGTATAGACTGATAGGCCCTTAACTTCATCTAGTTCAGCATGATCAGACTGGATTTTTATGGGGGCATTGTTGGTGGCTGTAAATGCGATTGCATGGGTAGAAAGCAGCACCAAAAGTGTGGCAATTAGAAAGGCCTGTAAAGAATTGGGTCGGTTGTATTGGTTATGGTGCCATCTATTCTGGGGCATAGTTGCCTCGTACGTTGGATGTAAGTTCGATCTTTTTATCATCAACCCAGGCGTTCATGCCTGTGCCTTTAAGAATGCTGAAGCTGTCGCTAATGGTAACGGGTTGCTTTGTGGTAATAAAGCGCGTTTTATTGAGAAGTGTCAGTGATTCGGTCTTTAGTGTCCAGGGAGTCTCTAATTCTTCATTTCTGGTGATAACAACATTTTGAGTGAATGTTAGATTTTCATCATTCATGTCATATTCACCGTTATCTGCTGTTAATCGCCAAGGTGGGTTATCTTCTCGGTACATTAAAAGGTTAGGTTTTTTTAATAGTGCATTGTTGCGACTTGGGTAATGCTTGGCCTCGTCACTTTTCATTACTGACGAGAGCTCGCCTTCCTCATCAAAGACCGTGTATTGGCCATTGACAATAAAGAAATTTGCTTCATCTTGAGAGTCAGTACTAACCGTTGACGTGATTTTGTCTTCGTTGTTTTGCCAAATAATAAAAACGGTAGCAAAAACCGAAACGATCAAGATTGCGTATTTTTTTATTTTTTCGTTGTTCACGTTTTTCTCGATTAATCTGTTATCGATATTATAATGTACGGGGTCCTGCTGGGTAACCGTCTGAGGTTTCTTTAGCTCGTGTTTTAACGCTAAAAACCTCTAAGCGGAGGGGCTCAAATTACACCCGCTTTTAGTAAATCGTGCATGTTGAGTGCGCCTACGACTTGCTGATCATTATTGACCACAATAAGCCCGTTAATTTTCCCATCTTCCATTATTGCAAGCGCTTCTGCAGCGAGAATGTCGGCTGATATTGTGCGGCAGTTGGCGGTCATTACCTCATCTATCCGGGTTTTATGTATGTCGACACTTTTGTCAATGGTGCGGCGAAGATCTCCATCTGTAAATAGCCCGCAAAGATTATTGTTGTCATCAACGACCGCTGTCATCCCAAGCCCTTTTTCTGAAATTTCCAGAAGGGCGTCACTTAACTGGACGTTGTGGTTAACGGAAGGAATTCTTTCTCCTGAGTGCATAATGTCTGACACCTTTAGAAGTAATCGTCTGCCTAGACTTCCGCCAGGGTGCGAAAATGCAAAATCTTCAGCACTGAACCCTCTTGCTTCAAGAAGGGCGATGGCTAACGCATCGCCCATGACGAGTGTTGCAGTGGTACTAGATGTTGGGGCAAGACCAAGCGGGCATGCTTCAAGTTCTACGCTCACATCGAGGTTAGCGTCTGCTTCTTGTGCTAGAACGGAGGAGTTGGAGCCGGTCATACTGATGAGAGGGGCTTCCATTCTTTTTATTAGGGGTAATATCGTGACGACTTCAGCTGTATTACCTGAGTTTGATATGGCTATAACAACATCATTAACGGTAATCATGCCTAGGTCACCGTGGCTGGCTTCTCCCGGGTGTACGAAGAATGATGGCGTGCCGGTACTGGCGAGCGTTGCGGCTATTTTTTTGCCAATATGCCCAGATTTTCCCATGCCAGTAACGACCACTCGGCCTTTGCAATCAAGAAGTATTTGACAGGCTTTGGCAAATGGTGCGTCAATTCGGTCGATTAGTTGGGATATCGCGTCCCTTTCAATTTCGATGGCGCGTTTTGCTGAGTTAATGAAGTTAGCAGAGTCTACCATTCTAATACCCGAAAAGAATTGTGTGAAAAATAGTGTAACAACGAGAGTGTAACCCACTTTTAAACGAAAAGTTGATAGTTGGTCTCTCGTTAATAATATTTAATGCCGTTAGTGATCGTATTCTGGGTTTTTGTCATAGGTGTCGCTATGAATTTAATGACAGGAAAAGTAGTGCTAGATACGCGATGTAAGTGCACAATAAAAATGCACCTAACGCGCGGCCTAAATATCCTTTCTTCTGCATTATATATGCGGAAGCGGCGAGTAAAATGGTTAGCCCAAGCATAATGCTATAGTCGCGCAGTAATACTTCACCGCCTAATGTGACAGGGTTTAAAATAGCCGGAATAGGTAAGACTGCCAGCAGATTAAATAGGTTTGAACCAATGATATTACCCAGTGCGATGTCATGATGGCCTTTTAATGCGCTCGCTACGGATGCAGCCAGTTCAGGTAAGCTGGTTCCGATAGCAACGATCGTTAATCCAATAATGAGCTCACTAACTCCCGCCTCTCTTGCAACGCCGCTGGCGCCCCATACTAATAATTTTGAGCTAGCCAATAGTAATGCAAGGCTGATGACTAATTGAAGAATAGCCTTAGGGGTGCTAGTAGACGGGATTTCGGCAACTTCTTCCACTAGCTCAGGGGCATCTAGGTTGTTTCGAGTTAAAAAGTACATCGAGACAGCAAGAATAAATATCATAATGACGCCATCCCATGCCCCAAGATGGTTATCGAGAAATAATACGGTTACCGCGAGGGTGGCAGTAACGAGTACAGGGAACTCTCGTTTAAGTACCATCGCTTTAAGCGGGATAGGAGAGACGAGTGCGGTGATGCCTAGTACTAGAGCTATATTGGCAATATTTGAGCCGATGGCGTTGCCAACCGCAAGGCTGCTTGAGTCTGCGAGTGCTGCGGTGCCTGAGACAATCATCTCGGGTGCTGATGTGCCAAACGCTACAATGGTTAGCCCTATTAGCATTGGAGACATGCCGAGGTTTCGTGCCGTCGCGACAGAGCCGTTAACAAAACGGTCGGCACTTAATACTAATACGATTAATCCGGCAACAATGCCGATAAAAAAAAGAATCATTGAATTTACTCAAACAAGGAGTGTGAATAGCTCATGTAATAATTGAGTCTATAGTTATGGCGTGAATTGTGCTGAACTTGTGGCGCCCTTGCAATGGCAAATTTAAAAAAACTTTCGAGTCAGCAAAAACCTTTGCTTTAATAGATAGAAATATTTGATTAAATAAGATGTTAGTTGATGTAGACTTCTTTGCAGCGGTACATGTCTAAGGTTGGGAATAGTGTTTTGAGTAATTTTATTGAAATTAGAGGGATGTCTTTTTCCAGAGGTGATCGGCTCATATTTAACGATATTGATGTTGATATACCTCGTGGTAAAGTTACTTCTATAATGGGGCCTAGTGGAACTGGGAAGACGACTTTATTGCGTCTTATCGGGGCTCAACTAAAGCCGCAGAAAGGCTCAATTACAGTTGATGGTCAGGACTTTTTGAGTCTTAAACGAAAAGAGCTTTATATTGCACGAGAAAAAATGGGGATGCTATTCCAGAGCGGCGCCTTGTTTTCTGATCTAACTGTTTTTGAGAATGTTGCCTTTCCCCTGAGGGTTCACACTCAGTTACCTGAAGATATGATACGAGATATCGTGTTGATGAAGCTACATGCAGTGGGGTTGCGAGGAGCTAGAGACCTTATGCCGTCTGAATTGTCGGGGGGGATGACTAGGCGTATTGCGCTCGCAAGAACCATTGTGCTTGACCCTGCTTTGGTTATGTATGATGAGCCGTTTGCCGGCCAAGACCCGATTGCAATGGGGGTTTTGGTTCAATTGATTAGGCTTTTGAATGATGCGCTAGGGATGACCAGCGTGCTGGTATCTCATGATGTATCTGAGGCGCTTAGTATTAGTGATCATGTTTGTATTATTGCTGATGGCAAGGTGATCGGGCAAGGTGCTCCGAGTTATTTAAAAGAAAAAGGTTCGCCGTTGGTGAAGCAATTCTTACAGGGGTTGCCTGATGGCCCTGTGCCTTTTCATTATCCAGCGTCTGATTACCGTTCTGATTTATTGTCAGGGAGTGAGAGTGCTAAATTATTTACGTAACTTGGGACGGCTAGCCATTCATACCGTTTCTGTATTAGGTCGTTCAGGGGTGTTTTTGGCGCAATCTTTGATAGGAGTCCCTGATGTAAGAAACGGCTTTCCTCTATTGCTGAAACAGCTTTATGCTGTTGGTGTCCTGTCACTAGTTATTATTGTTGTTTCGGGTTTGTTTATCGGTATGGTGCTGGGGTTGCAGGGGTATAATCTTCTGGTTGATTATGGCTCCGAGCAGGCGATTGGGCAGATGGTGGCCCTAACCTTGGTTCGGGAGTTAGGGCCGGTCGTTACCGGTTTGTTATTTGCGGGCCGTGCTGGGTCGGCGCTCACCGCTGAAATTGGTTTAATGAAAGCAACTGAGCAACTTACTAGCATGGAAATGATGGGTGTTGATCCATTGAGAAGAATTATTGCACCTCGGTTATGGGCTGGTTTTATTTCAATGCCTTTGCTTGCCATGATTTTTAGTGTTGTCGGTATTTGGGGCGGAATGTTGGTTGGGGTCGACTGGCTGGGTGTTTATGAAGGGTCTTTTTGGGCCAATATGCAGTCATCGGTTAGCTTTCAGGATGATGTGCTAAATGGCGTGATAAAAAGTATTGTATTTGGGTTTGTTTGTACCTGGATAGCTGTATTTCAAGGGTATGACTCTGTACCAACCTCCGAAGGGATTAGTGTCGCGACTACAAAAACCGTTGTTTATTCATCTCTAGCCGTTTTGGGCTTGGATTTTGTTTTAACTGCAGTGATGTTTACAGCCTTTTGAAAGATGGTTGTGGTGATAAGGTTAAATTTATTCTACATTACGATAGATAAGCGATATTGGAGAGAAAATGTATAATCGGACAATAGAAATTGTCGTCGGGCTATTTATCATTGTGGGCGTAGGCGCCTTGGCGGTACTGGCCTTTCAGGTGAGTGGATTATCGACCAAAATGGATACCGGGACCTACAAAGTGTACGCGCAGTTTGACGACTTGGGTGGGCTAACTGTAAGAGGGCGAGTCTCCATGGCGGGTGTGACGATAGGGAAGGTGAGCGATATCGTATTGGATAAAGAGTCTTATATGGCGCTCGTTGAGATGGAGTTATACGGCACGGTTGATAATTTGACGACGGATAGTAACGCTGCGATCCAAACTGCAGGTTTATTAGGGGAAAAGTATATCTCTATTAGTGTAGGTGCTGACGAAGAGTATCTGGTGGATGGTGATACGATTTTCGATACTCAGTCAGCGCTGAATATTGAAAAGTTAATCGGTACTTTTGCTTCAGGTAAATAGAACTAATAAGTTTTCACGGAGTCGAAGGGGTTGGCTTTTGTGATGTCTGTTATAAAAGGTGGAACTACAATGGCATTTGGTTTAGGTCGTGTATCACGGTATCTGGTATTGATGTTAGTTGTTTTTGTGGCTGCGTCTGTCGAAGCTGGCGGCGTAGAAGATGACGTGAAAAAAATTGTCGAAGATAGTACAAGTCAATTGGTTGAAAAGCTAAATCAGGAGAAGGCGACATATACTGAAAACCCTGAGCGATTTTATAGCGAAATGGATACAGCGCTAAGCGAGTTGGTCGATTTTAAGAGAATAGCCGCTAGGGTGATGGGTAAAAATGCAAGAGCCGCAACCAAAGCGCAGAGATCTAGGTTTTTGGAATCTTTTAAACAAAGTTTATATGTCGCATATTCGAAAGCATTGGTCGAGAGTGGAGCATTTGAAATAACGGTCCAAGACGTCAAGGTTAACCCTCGTAGCGACAAAAAAGCCTCAGTAAATCTTGTTGTAACATCTGCAAGCGGGAATCAATACCCTGTAGTCTATTCGATGAACTACGGTAAGAATAACGTTTGGATGTTAGAAAACGTTATTGTTAATGGCGTCAATGTTGGCCTTGCTTTTAGGGATCGCTTTAGTCAGGAGATGCGGCAACAGCAAGGGGATATAGATAGCGTTATTGACGGCTGGACAGCTCAGGTAGAAACTTCGAGTGAAGAAGTCGCCGCTCAATAACTGATCATATAAGGTAAACCCATTGGAGAGAGCTTAAATGGCTGCTGAAGTAAATACTCGAAATACCGATACATTAATGTTGGCGGGTGATGTTACATCAGAGAATGTGGTGTCCCTGCGGACCAAGGGAGAAAACGTTATTCGTGGCATGTCTTCTATCGGTTTTATTGACTTGGCAGGTTTGGGGTCAGCAAACACGATCACACTTTCATTACTTCTTGGCTGGTTGAGGTTTGCTAACCGGAGTAATGTATCACTTACGATAAGTCAGTCGCAGGGAAGGTTGTTTGATATGGCGAGGGTGAGTGGTTTGGAGATGATACTGCCTTTTGAATCTGTTGACAGTTGAGTAGATTCTTTCTTTTTGGCTTCTTTAGCGAGCCGCTTTTCGGTATCATGGTCTGTTTTCGTCGCGAAGCTACGACACTTATAGGGTTTAGGTGTCTAGTAACGGCAGAAGGGGCGTCTAGCCCTAAACGAATTATTTTGAATATTAATGAAAGTACATAAAGGTTAAGAAATGCAAGCAGAAGACGTAGCAAAAATTCTTTCCGAGTCTCTTGACGGTTGTGAAGTTACGGTCGAAGGAGAAGGTAACCATTTTCAGTTGACTGTTGTAGGCGAGATATTTGATGGGCTGTCTTCAGTGAAGAGACAGCAAACTGTATACGCATGCCTTAACTCATATATCGCGGATGGCACTATTCATGCGATAACGATGAAGACCTACACGCCATCAGAATGGCAAAAAATTAGCTAGGCTCGATTTGTGGGGGCGCTGTTCTTCATTTCTTTAACTACAACATAAAATCAGGATGTCTCGTGGATAAGCTTGTCATTACCGGTGGTCAGCAACTTGACGGTGAAATACGTATCTCAGGTGCCAAAAACTCCGCGTTGCCAATATTGGCCGCCACTCTATTAGCCGATGAGCCTGTAAGTGTTGGTAACTTACCTCATTTGCACGACATTACCACCATGATCGAATTATTAGGTCGAATGGGGGTGGAGCTTTTGATTGATGAGAAAATGAGTGTTGAGGTGAATGCTAACTCTATTAAGCATTTTACAGCGCCTTATGAACTTGTTAAGACTATGCGAGCTTCGATTCTAGTATTGGGTCCGATGCTTGCTCATTTTGGGCAGGCTGAAGTGTCACTCCCTGGCGGTTGTGCAATCGGCAGTAGACCTGTTGATCTGCATATACGTGGACTTGAGGCGATGGGGGCAAATATAGTTGTTGAGGATGGTTATATAAAAGCATCCACCAACGGTCGCTTGAAAGGTGCCCATATCTTTATGGATACGGTAACCGTTACGGGTACAGAAAACTTGCTAATGGCTGCAGCGTTGGCTGACGGAAAGACTACACTTGAAAACTCGGCAAGGGAGCCTGAGATAGTTGACCTGGCAGAGTTTCTGATTGCGATGGGCGCAGATATAAGCGGTCATGGTACTGATACAATTATAGTGAATGGCGTTCCTAGATTGCATGGGTGCCATTATGATGTTCTGCCGGATCGAATTGAGACGGGAACGTACCTAGTTGCTGCTGCAGCTGCGCGAGGCAGAGTTAAGTTAAAGGACACACGAGAAGGCTTATTAGAAGCTGTACTGCTTAAGCTCGAAGAGGCGGGAGCCCATATTTCAACTGGCAAAGACTGGATTGAGCTGGACATGAAAGGGAATCGACCAAAGGCTGTGAATATCAGAACCGCACCTTACCCTGCATTCCCTACCGATATGCAGGCTCAGTTCATCTCCTTGAATGTGGTCGCTGAGGGGACAAGCTCGGTTACAGAGACAATATTCGAAAACCGTTTTATGCATTGTCATGAGTTGAGTCGGATGGGCGCCCAAATTCGCCTTGAAGGCAATACTGCCATTGTTAATGGTGTTGAACGGTTGAATGGCGCGCCTATTATGGCAACAGACCTTCGTGCTTCAGCGAGTTTGGTTATCGCGGGTTTAGTCGCGAAGGGTGAAACCTATGTTGAACGGATCTATCACATAGACCGTGGTTATGAGTGTATAGAAGAGAAACTGCAGTTATTGGGTGCGAAGATTAGACGCCTCCCAGGTTAGCCAACATACACGTTTACTGAGATTGAGAGAGTTACATGAGCGATACGCTAACAATTGCTTTGTCCAAAGGGCGGATATTGAAAGAGACGCTTCCGTTGATTGCGGCAGCGGGTATTGAACCTTTAGAAGATATATCCAAGAGCAGGAAGCTTATTTTCGACACAACGGATAGCCGGGTTAAATTAATTATCATTAGAGCAACTGATGTCCCTACTTATGTTCAGTACGGTGGTGCTGATATGGGGGTTACAGGTAAAGATGTTTTGATGGAGCATGGCGCTGATGGTCTTTATGAGCCACTCGATCTAAAAATATCCGAGTGTCGTTTGATGACAGCTGCAAAGACAGACGCTAAACCAGTTAAGGGACGCTTAAAAGTTGCCACTAAATTTGTCAATTTAGCTAAACAGTACTATGCGCGGCAAGGTATTCAGGCAGATATCATTAAGCTTTACGGCGCAATGGAGCTTGCCCCTATACTCGGTCTAGCTGACGAAATTGTTGATATTGTTGATACTGGCAACACCTTAAAAGCGAACGGCTTAGAGCCGCGTGAACTTATTCATAATATAAGTTCACGGTTGGTGGTTAATCGGGCTTCAATGAAGATGAAGCATCATCATATTCAGTCTATTATTGATCAACTAGCTGAGGCAGTTAGATAATCTAATTGTCTTGCTAATGACTTGATCGCTATCTCAGGTTTATGTCAGGTTAGCAATCCGTATAGCCTGATTATTTAGTTTTTGTTGTGTTCTAGAATTTCTTGATAGGTACCATCCTCATGAACGATAAAAGTGCGATATCTGGAGTATCCATTACTCGTCTTGTGTCATCAGATACTGATTTTGATGAGCAATTAAACGACCTGCTAGCATGGGATGAGGCATCAGACCACCGAGTTCATGAAGTAGTTAAAGATATCTTATCGCAAGTTAAGAGTAACGGAGATGACGCTGTATTAGAGTACACCTGTCGTTTTGATGGTGTGGATGCTTCCGCGATGTCTGAGCTCGAGGTGTCACAAGACCGTTTGTTTGAGGCGATGGAAAATATCACCCAAGAGCAAAAGAGCGCGCTGGAGACGGCGGCGGAAAGGGTTCGCAGCTATCACGAGAAGCAGACACAGGCTTCGTGGAGTTATACAGAAACAGATGGGACTGTTTTGGGTCAGCAAGTTGTAGCGATGGATCGTGTTGGGTTATATGTGCCTGGGGGGAAAGCTGCCTATCCGTCCTCTGTGTTGATGAATGCTATTCCAGCTAAGGTTGCCGGCGTTGCTGAGTTAATAATGGTTGTGCCGACACCGAACGGTGAAGTTAATGAGCTTGTTTTGGCCGCGGCAGCGATCAGTGGTGTTGACCGGGTCTTTACGATTGGTGGTGCTCAGGCTATAGCCGCTTTGGCTTATGGTACCGAGAGTGTTCCGCCGGTAGACAAAATCGTTGGCCCTGGAAATATTTATGTAGCAACGGCTAAGCGGGAAGTATTCGGAACGGTCGGAATTGATATGATTGCTGGCCCGTCTGAAATACTTGTTATTTGTGATGGAGAGACAGACCCAGACTGGATCGCGATGGATCTATTTTCTCAGGCGGAGCATGACGAAAATGCGCAGTCGATTTTAATCTCCCAAGATAAGCAGTATCTGGATAATGTTCAGAAGAGCATTAATAAACTGCTTGCGACGATGGAGCGAAAGGATATTATTAAAGCTTCAATTGAAGGGCGGGCGGCATTTATTGAGGTTAAGGATTTAGCGGATGCGGTTGTTGTCAGTAACCGTATAGCACCTGAGCACTTAGAGTTGTCAGTTGAAAACCCTGATGCTTTATTGCCAAGCATTCGTCATGCCGGGGCAATTTTTATGGGGCGCTATACTGCAGAGGCGCTAGGTGATTATTGTGCAGGGCCAAACCATGTATTGCCAACATCGGGAACTGCTCGCTTTTCCTCCCCTTTAGGGGTGTATGACTTTCAAAAGCGTTCTTCAATTATCAAGTTTTCTGCTGATGGTGCTAGCGAGATGGGTAAGGTCGCGTCAATACTAGCGCGAGGCGAGGGCTTAACGGCTCACGCGCGTTCTGCAGAGTACAGAATCAAAGGCGATACTGAATAATAAGCCTGTAATGTTAACCATACCGGAGTTGTAAATGGCAACGTTAGAAGCAATCGTTGAACTCGCTAACCAGACAATGTTAGAGCGTCCTATATCGGATTACTGCCCGAATGGCCTACAGGTAGAAGGGCGTAGCGAAGTGAGCAAAATTGTTTCTGGCGTAACGGCGAGTCAGGCATTGGTTGATGAAGCAATCAAAAGAGGTGCCGATTTACTATTGGTTCATCATGGCTATTTTTGGAAGGGTGAAAACCCCTGTGTTGTGGGGATAAAAAAGAAGCGAATTAAAGGGTTATTACAAAATGATATTAGTTTGCTGGCGTATCACCTCCCTTTAGATGTTCACCCAGTGCTTGGGAACAATGCTCAGCTGGCAGAGCTTCTTGATTTGACAACGGATGGGCCTTTGGACTCTGAAAGTCGGGTGAGTGTTGGGCTAGTAGGGCACTTGAAAACCCCGCTTAGCGTTAAACAGTTTTCTGACCTATTGCAGACCAAGCTTAAACGATCTCCCCAGGTGATTACTAATGATGAAAGCGATATTATTAAAACGGTTGGTTGGTGTACCGGTGGCGCTCAGGGGTATATTGAAAAAGCGATAGCGGCCAATGTAGATGCTTACATCAGTGGCGAGATATCGGAGCCGACAGTGCATATCGCTCGAGAGAGTGGCGTGCATTACTTTGCTGCGGGCCATCATGCAACAGAACGTTATGGTGCAATGGCTTTAGGTAAAAAACTCGCGGAAGCATTTGATATTGAGCACGAATTCGTCGATATCGATAATCCCGTTTAGTTATGCTGACCGGTGTCTAGTTAGTCAACGTTGCCTTTCTCCTTTTCTTTTAACCCAAACTCTTCAGAAAGTGTACCTTGCTCTTCCGTCGACTTTGGGGCGTAATCTCTAGGCGGTTCAGCATAAATCTCTTCGATTTCGTTAATCTCTTCTTGAGAGTCTAGTGAAGGGCTTTCGGTATTTTCACTTGATAGGTTTAGCAAGTTGTTTGCACTGTCTTCGCTGCAAAGCTCGGTTGCGCCTTGCGCTAGATGGTTGTGTATATCGCGATAATCTTCATTTAGCCGGTTAATCAGGTGGGCAGTTTGTACGAAATGGTCACTTACTTGGGCCTGATAGCGTGTATGTTTTTGATGTAAATCATCCATTTGTTGCTCAACTCTAGCGCTTCGGCTGGCATCATTTCTAACCAGTCGGTAAATCAGTACCCCTAATATGGCGCCAGATAAAAATGCGATGATGGCTATAGCAATGTAGTTTTCCATTTCGTTCATGGTTGTTCGCACCTAGGTTAATTGCATCAAATAAAGGGACAAAGATATACGTTAACAATTATTCTAGCTTAATCATTAGTCTAATTGTTAGCTTTAAGCATTCAAATAGAATTATTGCAATAGAATGTTCGATTAAGGACTTCATTTATCTAAAAATTGGCCTTTATGGGAGATAAAAGGCAAAATATGTGCCGCGAAATTATGATTGGCCCTTTTTAAGAAAGAGAATTACTGGAATGCCTCATCTATCTCCGATTGATCAATACCAACATGACTTGCAGAACAGCGGGTTTATGCCTGACTCTGCTCAGGAAATTGCAATTAATCATCTGCAAGCGCTTTATGAAAAATTGGTGGAAGCAGAGAATAGTAAAAAGCAAGGCCGCTTTGCAAAAATAGCGGCAAAGGTGCAGCGTAAAAAAGTCGAGCCTATCCAAGGGCTTTATTTTTGGGGTGGGGTCGGCCGAGGTAAGACCTACCTGATGGATATTTTTTATGAAAGCCTACCTTTCGAACGAAAAATGAGAGTTCACTTTCATCGTTTTATGCAGCGGGTCCACAATGAGCTTGCAGAGCTTGAGGGGCGTCCGAATCCACTCGTAGATGTTGCAAAACGATTTAGTGATGAAGCAAGGGTTATCTGTTTTGATGAGTTCTTTGTTACCGATATAGGTGACGCGATGATTTTAGCCGGCTTGATGAAAGAGCTGTTTGCCAATGGTGTCTCGTTGGTGTGTACATCCAATATTATTCCAGACGGGTTATATAAAGATGGGTTGCAACGGGCTCGATTTTTACCCGCGATAGCATTAGTCAATGAGCACACTAAAGTGGTTAATGTGGATGGTGGAACCGATTATCGTCTTCGTTCTTTAGAGCAAGCTGAGTTATACCATTTTCCTTTAGATGAGGGTGCAGATAAAAGCTTGGCAGCTAGTTATGGTAATTTAGCGCTTGAGGCGGGTAGTCATGGTTTATCACTCGATATAAATGGCAGAAAATTGAACGCTAGGCAGCATTCCGATGATGTAGTTTGGTTTGATTTTAAAGAGTTATGCGATGGTCCACGAAGCCAGAACGATTACATAGAGCTTGCCCGCGAATTTCATGCGGTGCTGGTGAGCGATGTACCGGTAATGGGAGGGGATACTGATGATCAGGCTAGACGATTTATTAATATGATTGATGAGTTTTATGATCGTAATGTAAAAGTCATTATATCTGCAGAAGCGGCTATTCATGAACTCTATCGAGGAGGGCGACTTAATTTTGAATTTGAACGAACTGAAAGTCGCTTACTTGAAATGCAATCTCACGAGTATCTAGAGGCGCCTCACAAACCCTGATTCCTTGCATCAAGGCTACAAGTGCTCAGTAAGCCTGGTAGCCGTGATGAAGCGAAGCGGAATCAAGGAAAATATACGACTGTTAGATCAACTCAATCGCCATCGCAGTTGCTTCTCCGCCACCAATACAAAGTGCTGCGACGCCACGCTTTTTACCATATTGCTTGAGTGCATACATTAGAGTAACCAATATTCGTGAGCCAGTAGAGCCAACAGGGTGGCCTTGAGCGCATGCACCGCCATGAATATTGACCTTCTCAGGGTCTAAATCTAGCTCTTTGATTGGCATCATTGCAACCATCGCAAAGGCTTCATTGATCTCAAACAGGTCGACATCTTCGATACTCCAGTTAGCTTTTTCCAGTAGTTTCTCAATTGCGCCAACCGGAGCAATAGTAAACTCTGAAGGGTGTTGAGACTGAGTGCTATGTGCAACGATACGCGCTAGAGGCTTCAATCCTTTTGCGTTAGCTTCTGACTCATTCATCAATACTAGAGCAGAAGCGCCATCTGAAATGGACGATGCGTTAGCGGCAGTAATCGTCCCGTCTTTTGCAAACGCAGGTCGTAGTGATGGGATTTTTTCAATATTGGCGTTGTGAGGCTGTTCGTCGTCTTTAACCACGGTTTCGCCTTTACGGCTTTTTACCGTGACGGGCACAATTTCTTGCTCTAAAGAGCCTTCTTCGATAGCTTTTTGCGCGCGTCTTAGTGAGTTAATCGCGTAATCATCCATCTCTTCTCGAGTGTACCCTTTTTGGCTGGCGACATCCTGTGCAAATGACCCCATTAGTCTGCCGGTTTCAGCATCTTCGAGACCGTCGAGGAACATATGATCCATCGCCTTGTCGCCATGGCCCATACGATATCCTTTGCGGGCATTGAGCAGGATGTATGGCGCATTTGACATGCTTTCCATGCCGCCTGCAACCATTACATTATTAGTACCTGCTTTGATCAGGTCATGCGCCAGCATCGCCGCTTTCATGCCAGAACCGCATAATTTGTTGATAGTGGTGCATCCCGCTGCGTCAGGGAGGCCAGCTTGTCTTGAAGCCTGCCGAGCCGGGCCTTGCTTAAGTCCCGCAGGTAGTACGTTGCCCATAATGACTTCTTGAATATCTTCAGGTTTAAGGCCTGCTCTTGATACTGCCTCTTTGATGGCCACTGAACCCAACTCAGTTGCACCGATGCTACTTAGGCTTCCTTGAAATCCACCCATTGGCGTTCGAGCGCCACTTACTATTACGACGTTTTCTACTGACATGTCAAAGCCTCGTTCTATCGATTGTTGAATGGTAATGCCGTTACACAAAAAAGTGTATGTTACCTTTTTTACCACGTGAGCTGAAACCAGAATATAACAGAGCAACAAATTTATTAGTTTTGTCGGCTAACAGGCTGAAAAAAATCAGATTTAAAATTGGTTGAATCTTAAATTAGCGTCTATAGTTGCCTTAGGTCCCAAACACTGTTTTCTAAGTTGTTAAATAGGTAATCATACCTAAATCATACTTTTGACTGATAAAAATCTGTATTTTGCTTAGCTATAGTGCGACAACTGATATAAAAGTTAGATAACTAGAACAAGTATTGCAGCGTATCAAATAAAAAAATTGACGGAGTAGCGTTCGATGACAAAAAACACACAACGATGGCACAAACTGGCCAGGCTGCCATTGGCGGTAGCGGTAGCGGCTTCTGTGTCGGCTCCAGCTAGCGCATTTCAGTTTTACATGGGGGATGTAGAGGCGAGTTTTGATACTACGCTATCTGCAGGTGTGAGTTGGCGTGTTCAGGACCGTGATAGTCGACAGCTATCTCAGGGTAACTTGGCACCATTAGGGTCTAACCCTTATATAGGCACTACGACCGGTGCATCTACTGGTAATTACGATGATGGTAACTGGAACTTTGATAAAGGTGACACCTACTCAAAGCGAGTAAAAGGTACTAGTGAGCTATTACTTACTTACGAAAATTTTGGTGGGTTTGTTCGAGGTCGTTATTGGTACGATTTTCAACTTAAAGATGAAGAAATGGCATTAGATGGCGCGGGACAGCGCAGGTCGCTCAGTGTTGATGGAGATAAAAATGCCTCGGGTGCGGAGTTTCTAGATGCCTATGTTTGGGCCGATTTTGATTTAGGTGACATGCCGTTAAATATGCGCCTGGGTAAGCAGGTTATTAGCTGGGGTGAGAGTACGTTTATATTTAATGGCATTAACGTCATTAACCCGGTAGATGTCGGTGCCATTCGAGCGCCTGGTGCAGAAGTAAAAGAGGCGCTGCTGCCGGTCAACATGTTTTACTCATCTATTGGTTTAACTGAAAACGTAACCGTTGAAGGTTATTTACAGTTAGAGTGGGAAAAGACAAATCTAGAAGATTGCGGCACATTCTTCTCAACGGTTGACTTCGTGTCGGATGGGTGTGGACCGGTTCTCATTGCGGGACAGTTACCAGACGGTGACTCTTATGCTCAAGGCTTATACGCAGACCGTCTCGCAGATCGTGAGCCAGACGACACTGACCAGTTCGGTCTCGCTGTTCGCTGGTATGTTCCAGAGTTAAATGACTCTGAGCTGGGTTTTTACTTTACTCAATACCATAGTCGTGTTCCTCTCATTTCAGGTATTGTAGCAAGCAACCCTGATTTGGGTGGTGATGGGTCTGATAAATTTCCTGAGTACTTTATGGACTACCCCGAATCCATTCAGATGGTGGGTGTGAGCTTTAATACTAGTACTGAGAGCGGATACTCTATTGGCGGTGAAGTCAGCTATAAGAAGGACCTTCCGCTTCAGTGGAACTCATTTGAGCTTATTCACGGCGGGTTAGGTGTACCAAGTAGCTTGTTGTACCAGCGAGCTGTTGCAGAGGCTGGGGGGGATGAAACTCAGTTACATGGTCAGGAGCTAGCAGGATATGATACCTATGGGGTGTCTCAGGCACAGTTTACTGTTATCAAATTCTTCGATCAGGTGGCAGGCGCGAGTCGATTGACGTTTATCAGTGAAGTGGGTGGTACGTATGTTCATGGCTTAGCAGGAACTGATGAGGCTCGTTATGGCCGCGCAGGTACTTACGGTATCGGTGCATTTGATCTAACCAATAATACTAGCACAGCAAGTGATGGCACCCCTTGGGCGGCTTATGGTACTTGTGAAAGTGGCGGTATTCAAAATCCAAACCCGCTTAACTGTAATAACAGTGGATATACCACATCATTTTCTTGGGGTTACCGTTTACGTACATCGCTTGATTACAATGATGTATATGCGGGTGTAAACCTAACGCCAACGTTATCTTGGTCTCATGATGTAAGTGGATACGCTCCAGAGCCAGGTGGTAACTTTATTCAGGGGCGTAAATCAGTGGGTTTATCTGTTAAGGCGGTTTATCTGAATCAGTACTCAGCCAATGTTAGTTACACAAACTATTTTGGTGGCAAGCCTTACAACTTATTAAACGACCGGGACAACATTGCACTAAGTGTTGCCTATTCATTCTAATAAACAAGGTAACTGTTTCGGTTTAAAGAGGTCTATAAATGAAACTAAGAAAAAGAATTTTAGCAGGTGGGGTTATTACACTATCCTTGTTGGCGTCAGCGGTGTCAGCAAAGGTCTCGGAGGCTGATGCGGCAAAACTGGGTGCTGAGTTAACGCCCATTGGTGCTGAGAAAGCAGGCAATGCTGCGGGCACTATCCCTGAGTGGACTGGTGGATATACTGACGTTCCAGAAGGGTATGTATCGGGTAAACGCCTGCCGAATCCGTTTCCGGATGATCAGCCGAAGTTTACGATCAATAAAGACAATATGGATCAGTACAAGGATAATATGTCTCCTGGCCAAGTAGCTATGATGACAAAGTATCCAGATTATGTAATCCCCGTCTATCAGACTCGCAGATCTTCGGCTTATCCTCAAGAGGTATATGATGGAGCCAAAGCAAATGCAACGGCTGTAGAAATGATCGAGGGTGGTAACGGATTAACGCCATTCCAAGTGTCAGTTCCTTTCCCTATTCCTCAAAATGGGTTGGAAGTTATTTGGAATCATATTACTCGTTATCGAGGTGGTTCTGTTCGTAGAACGATTGGTCAGGCTACACCTCTAGCAAATGGTAACTATAGTCTTGTTCAGTTTCTTGATGAGATTACGTGGCGTACATCGTTGAAGGATTATGACCCTAATACTGATCCAAATGTATTATTTTATTTTAAGCAGGTTATTCAGGCTCCTACGCGATTAGCGGGTAATGTTCTATTGGCGCATGAAACAATAGACCAGGTAAAAGAACCTCGTCGTGCTTGGGTTTACAATGCTGGGCAGCGTCGAGTTCGTCGGGCTCCACAGGTAGCCTATGATGGACCAGGTACCGCGTCGGATGGTCTTCGTACTTCAGATAACTTTGATATGTATAATGGCTCCCCTGATAGATACAACTGGAACCTGGTGGGTAAGAAAGAGGTTTATATACCTTATAATTCTTATAAACTAGATTCAAGAGAACTTAAATATGATCAGATTGTTAAGGCTGGACATATTAACCAAGAGTTAACTCGTTATGAGCTGCACCGTGTATGGGTTGTAGAAGCAACGCTGAAAGATGGGCAGAGACATATCTATGCCAAGCGTATATTCTATATCGATGAAGATACTTGGCAAGCAACGGTTATTGATCACTATGATGGTCGTGGTGAGTTATGGCGGGTGGCGGAAGCGCACAATATGAGTTTCTATGGAGAGTTAGTACCTTGGTATACCGTTGAAACATTATACGATTTGTTGTCGGGTCGCTATTTGGTTAATGGCTTGAACAATGAGCAAGATACGAGTTATGTCTTTAATCTAGAGAGATCCTCTAAGGACTATACCCCAGCGGCTCTAAGGCGTGCGGGTAAGCGTTAATTCGATATCGAGTAATCCAGTATACCGTTATAATAAAAAGAGGCCGGATATTATCTGGCCTCTTTTTTTGCTTTTAGCCCTCTACTTGTATTAAATTAGTCCCCCTCCTGTTTCAGTGCAGGTTTAGATTCTTTGTTTATGGGGTTTGGGTGAAAGCAAGTTTCAGTAAAACGTCAGCGGCTAATGATGACGGAAGCGGGGATGCTTCGACGTCAACAGATCAAATCATCAATGATGACTTGTCCTCACCTGCAATAGGACGGTCGTTCCTGCGCAAAAAAGTGACGGTTCCTCCATTAAGCCAACACTATACTCATTTAGACCGGCTTGACCCTTGTCTTGAACGTATTAACCGTTCACGATTAAGCGTTTTATGTGCCCCTGCCGGGTATGGGAAAACATCTCTATTAAGTTACTGGATTCAGAAAAATACGAATAGTACGTCAAAAATTGCCTGGCTTACTCTAGACGTCCGTGACAATGATATTATTCGGTTGTGTAGCTATTTAATAGAAAGCCTTTCTTGCACCTTGGATGATGATTCAAAAGATGTTTTATACCAGTTGTTGGATGCCCATGCTTGTCGCTGGAGTGAAACAGTATCTGAGAAACTGGTTGTTCAGCTGGTAGAAAGCATAGAGAACGTAGGCGCTTTTGTAGTGATTGTTCTGGATGATTTCCAGACTGTCCAGGCTGTGCAGGTCAAACGATTTATTGATACGTTGTTGACTCATGCCCCTGCGAACTTATCAATGGTTATACTTTCGAGTCAGCCTACAGGTCTTTCGACGACAAAAATTCGCTTAGATCGAAACCTGACTGAGATTGGCGTTCGAGAACTTCAATTGACTGAATCAGAAACTATTCGGTTATTAAGCGTCCTTTTACCAGACTCAATCGAGCCTGAAGTGATTCGGGAGTTGTCTCAACGGTGTGAAGGGTGGGGCGCAGGGCTTCACCTTTCATCTATTGCGCTGCAAACTAAAGGGCTTGAATCTGAAATCGTACTGCCGGCCAGTGTTACGTATGTCAAAGAATATTTTTACAATGAAGTTCTGTGTGTCCTGACAGAACAAGAACTCGATAGTTTGTGTCGTTTGAGTGTTGTGGATTATTGGTGTGCTGACCTTTGTTCTCATCTAATAGGGCGCTTTGCAGGCGGTGATTGGCTGGAGGGTTTGGCTAATAAGCTTGGGTTTATTGAGCGTTTAAACGAAAAGGGGGTTTGGTATCGCCCCCACCCGTTGTTGAAGCAAGTATTATTTGAAATTGAGAAGTCGAAAGAAGATTACTCGACCATATACTCGGATGTGTCTATTTGGTTTGAATCCCGTGATATGGTATCTGATGCAATTGAATACGCTATTAAGTTAGGTGACACTGATCGGGTTTTATCATTGTTAGTAAAACTGTCTAACGCTTCCCTGTTAGATCAAGATATGGCAACACTGCTTGGTATTCGAGAAAAAATCCTTGAAAGGGGGCAAGATCCCACGAGCCGTCAATCGATTATCTATCTTTGGATATTGATGGCGTGCTCTCGAATTGATGAGGCTCTAAAATATATTGATAACCTACCTCTCGATGTTGTCGCTCAGGCGCCTGGCGTTCAAGCAGAGTTGTTAGCGGTTAAGGCATTTATTGCAAAATCACATGGTGATGCGGCATTATCGTTAAGTTTGGCTCGAGACGCATTAGAGCAATTGAGTGAAGATAGGGTCGCGGTGAGAGTTATTTGTCATTTAGCTATATCGAACAGTTATAGTTTGATTGGTCATTTTGATGATGCAAAAAAATTCAATCGGGCAGCCATTGTTATATCTCGTGAAAGTAATGATATTAAGCTAGAAATGCTGGGGTTATATGATTCTGCAAGAATAGAGTTGGCAAGAGGGTACCTCAACCGAGTATCGACGCTTGTTAAGCAAGGTCTTGAGTTGAGCGGTGCTTCGTTACATGATTTACACAATATAGCTGAAGGGCGCTTAAAGGTTTATTGGGCATTGGTAAAAATGCATCAAGGTAAATTGTTAGAGGCTGAGCGAATAGTTAATGCTACAACTCGTGAAGCGGAGCGGAGCAATGATATTGGCGCATTTTATTCCTATATCATTAAAGCCATGTTGCACAAAGGAGCGGGGGATATAGAGCTGGCTTTCGGTGTACTTGGTAGGGCTGAAAGGTTTATTCGTGTTTGGCAGATTGATGATGTTAGCTATTTTTGTGCATTAAGTGTTGCTAAGTCGATGCTGTGGACTGAGCAGGGTAACTATGATCGCGCGCTGGATGCGTTGACTGAACTTCGAAAAAGGCAGCAAGCTGGAGAGGTAGCAGATATTTTTCCTTTGCTACCCGGTTCCCATGATTTACTAGAGGTGCGTTTATCTATAAATGTGGGTGATACTGCAGGAGCCCTTGAGCAACTGACTGAGTTACAGCGAATTGAAAAAAACCGCGCACCCAATAGCGTGACGTCGATTTATATACTTATTTATCAATCCATCATCTATAGCAAGGGGCGTAAGCCTGACCGTGCGTTAATGGCGATGCGTTCAGCGATACAAAAAGCGGAAGTAGAAAACTGGTTAAGCCCGTTTTGGGATTTAGCTCAGGATATTAGGCCGATTATATCGGAGATAATGTCTGTTTCTGAAACTTCGCCGGGTTCTTTTCTTCAGGCGCTAGCGACACTCTGCGGCGTAAATCAGCAGGCGAGTCAGCTCTTAGAGCAAGTGCTCGAAGACCCCATTAGTGATCGTGAAAAAGGAGTATTAGAGCTTATCGCTCAGGGCCTTTCTAATCAGGATATTGCTGATAAGCTATTTATTTCCCTTCATACAGTAAAAACCCATGCGCGAAAAATTAACAATAAGTTGGGCGTTAAAAGTCGCACACAAGCGATTGTAAAGGCACGGCAACACGGACTGCTATAAGATGGCGTTGATGGTGTTTATTTATGAAAAAGGTTATCTGACTTTACTTTCGCTTTTTGCTTTATTTCAGGTGTTATATGGGCTGCGAGAGCTCCAATTGCTGCTACCATAACCGCTATGTCGTCGGTATAGCCTAAAATAGGGGTTAGGTCTGGCACGGCATCAATCAAGCTAATAAAATACCCAAGTGCTCCAGCGATAACCGTTTTACACCATAGAGGTGTCTCTTTAGCTCGCGCGGTATAATACAGCACGAACGCATTATAGACTGCTTCGTAACCTGCACTGCTTGCACTTGACCCTATTTTTTTCCAGAACGATTTCTCAGGGATCTTAGGCTCAGTCTCAGCACTTTGATTGCTTTCGTTTGATGGGTCCATGGTGGCCTCTAAATCCTAATTCTGAACATGTCTGTCTGGGAGTTAACATGCTATCTATTTTCGTCGAGTGATGCCAGATTGTTAAAGCGTATCATTGATTGTATTTCATCAACATACTCTTGACCTCTTTCAGAGTAGCCAATTAGACCGTTCGCGAGTTGAATACCCTTTATAGGTTGATCATCATTCCGAAGCTTAAGTCGTATCGCACGTAACTCGACATATTGTGAGTGACGGTTTAAATTCAGAATATAACTTTCTACTGAATTAAAGACTGAGCTGAACTTTGCGACCTCATGCGAGGCATCTCCATCTCTGCGGACAGGTACTAGTCCACACCCCTTTGAAAAGCACCATTGACCAAACAGGTTATTACCTTTAATTGCAAACCGGGATGTTCCCCAAGCTGATTCGTTGGCAGCTTGTGCTAATACAAGGGAGGGAGGTATCTGGTCGACTTTGGTAAGTAAGCGTTTGAAAAATAAAGCCCGATCATTTAGTGCAGTTTTGACCCTATACTTTTGTGCGACTTTGATAAGGTATGCTTTATCGCGATTTGCGAGTGATGACTTTTGCTGCAATAACGATATATTATTTCTTTCTACCAATACTTCATTATTGACCTGTTTTACGATAGGCATTAGGTAGCTAAAAAACTGTTGTTTCTTTTCTTGTGTGTTGTAAATATGATTGAAATCGGGCAACGGTTGGTTTGGTAACCGTTTTTGTTTAACAAGAAGTTTGGATGCATTAGTCGAAGGCACTTCATGCTCTGTTGATACTGGCGCAAACTGAGTGCCTAAAAGAAAAAATGAGGCGAGAATGACCAAAAAGATAAATGAGGCAATACGTGCTGTGGCTGTCTGCATATTATTAGAAGCGCCTTATTGTTTGCGGTAGGGAGTACTGTTTATATGGTGTAGTATAAATCATATTATTTAATTAGAACGGGGTGTTTGCAAAATCAGCATGAAAATTATTATTTTAATAGCTAAGAGTGTCACCTTAGCTTTTTGGGTTACTGTCTTACTGAGTTTATTTTCAGTGTTTTCTGAACCCTTAACAGAGATGTTGGGCTGGATGGGAGCTGCAGTATTACTAATACATTTTATTGAAGTCGCGATGTTTACCAAGCGTTTTAGTCACAGGCTAATTGAGCCAAAGTTTGATAAGCTAATGGTGTTGGTATTTGGTGTATTTCATATGCTGCCATTTTTAATGGACGAGATAAAGAAAGAGAAGAAACCTGAAACGTAGTCGTCTTTTATATCGCCCAGTATTATCTTTATGTAGGTCGGGTTTCAATTTGGCACGTTTTGAAACGGATACCCCAAGCGAGTATTCGATAGCCGTTTTTTATACCACTCCGACCTACATGAATCCCTTGTTATTCGATTGCGATATCCAAATCGAGTTCTTTAAACGCTTGAATTAGCCCAAGTGTTGCTTGGGTGTTTCCGACATCATCATAGTTGTGAATCATCAATAACGATAAAACGTTGCCAGGTTCATCCGTTTCTGCTTCTGCGTCATCTATGGACTTAGACATAAACCCTTTAAGTATAAGTGTTTTTCCGGTGCCTTGAACGTCCAGAAAAGTAAACTGAATAAGGCCGTCACTATTAACGTCGTAGGTTCCGGTGGTTGCGGAAATAGAGACTTCTGATACGCCTGAAACCGTTTGAGTGCTGACATTATGGGTGGATTCCAAGGTATTAAATGTAAGGGTCGCTGTAGACCCGCTGGTCAATTCTAGTATTGAGTTATTATAGCTTCGTAACACATTGCTAGCCGCGTTAGCGCCGAAGCTATTACCTGCAAGACGGTAGACTGTGCCGGTTAAGTTGGTAGGCGCTATGGTTCTTGCTTCAAGCGCATTGATGAGGCCTTGTCCGGCAGCGGCTTCGTTTTGTGTGACGGTTATCATGCTTCCGGTTGGTGTGGAGGAGGCTTGGTTTTGTTCGCTCGTATTACTTGGAGCGGAAACAGTAAGACGACCTAGGTATAGGTCTAGAATACCACTGTCAGAAGATCTCTTTGAAGCCGACACATCGTAGGAGCGATTAAATGAAGTCTCTGTTGCTGGTGGAAGAACGGTAAGTGTCTGGGACGTATCTCGTGTGAATGAATAGCTGAGATAGTGATCTTCCCCGTTTAAGGTTACTTGAGGTGATTGGCTTTGTTCTATTTGATCAGCACTAGCGCTCCACTTAGAGACTTTACCATGGGTGGTTATTATGTCACTGGTATCATCGAGTTTTAGAGAAAAATTGATAACCCCATAGTCTTTGCCTGATATTTTGGAGGTATCTATAAACCCTTCTCCTGGTGTGTCGATTGGGTAACCGTCGTCATCTTCTGGGACTTGTGTGTGTTGTACCCAAGCGAAGCTTAATTGTTCTTCTTGTTTGCTATCTCGCGTCCATACTAGGCCGTCCGTCGTTGATATACTATAGCTGCTACCGTTTCTTACGAATGAAGATATCATCGCTTGGGGCTCATTCCCTGATGAGTCCGGTGCATAATAAAGCTGAGTGTAGGGGTCTGATTGCCAGCCTACTCCAACGGTGCCAGTTTTATCCGTTATAGTTTGAAACGGGACTACTCCTGTCACGTAAAAGCCCTGACTGGTTAAAAATGAGCTGCCAGGTGATGCTGACAGCGAGTTGTTAGTGCCTGCTGATAGAGATAAGTCATTCGCCTGGCTAAGCATTAAAGATGTTCGTAGTGTTGGAAAGTCTTCGTTTAGGTTAGTGAGTGTTACGTATAAGTTGGATGTGTTTCGGGTTAATTCGGGGTAGCTGACGGCACCGCTACTATCTGCGAATAGTGATGATACTGTGGTACTTATGGCTGCGCCTTTTGAGCTTGAGTCGGGGGTTGTTTGATTAAAACCCAGTGAAAAGAGTGAGCTGTTGTAAGACTCAATCGATGATAAGTTTTCAAGAGTGTTACTCGGATCAATAGCAATAGAGTCTAGCTCACGCTCTGTGCCGCCGACAAATGTTTCTTGAGTCCGCATTATTTCATTTAAGACGGTATTTATGTGTGTTTTGAATTCACTGGTCTCATTCAGTAACTCAAACGCTTGCGCAATTGTATAGTCCGCTGGAATGTCTATTTCATAGCTTTGGGTTAATTCGCTAAGTGTTGCCCACAGACTAAACTTTGAAAAAGGCTGGTTTGTGCAGTCAACATTATTACCAAAGTCGCTACCAGTATCACTGCAGGGTAGTAAATTGTTGAGTGCATCGGTGGTATCAAGTTTGTCGTATAGTTGTTTTACCAGAAAGTCTGACACCACATTAACAATGACTATTGGGTCAAAGTTTTCGTCGATACTTGAATCAATAAATGGGGCCAATAGTACTTGTCCATTATCGAGCGTTACTTTTGCAACAATATCAATTCGAGCAGGAGGGGATTCGGAAAAAGTGATGGAGTAAGTGCCTAGTTCAGGGTTATCTGTGACCGTATAGGACGGAACCAGAGAGTTAGATACCTGATTTAGATTTTCATCAACTTGAATAATCTCAATCGATTTTGCTGGTACAGTGGTTAAACCTCGAAACGCATAGGCTTTACTGGGAGTGATAAGGTCAAACAAGTCTGTTTGCCAGCTTGCGATCATGGTTTCCGTTGCTTCTACCGCGAGGCAGTACGTGACCCCCGAAACAGCGGTGCCAGTGCATGATGTGGTATCAGAAGTGCCATTTTCTACGATTTCTTCATCAGCTGTTACGGTGTTTCTGGCGAAACTATTGACCGTTTTACCCGCTGCGTCGACGGCCTCACTTCCTCCTCCGCATCCTGATAGCAGGAGCAGTATTGCGGCAAGGGCAGAGAAACGTAACATGTAAGTGAAAATGCGCGAGTGTGTAGAGTGTTGTCTTGTTAATCTAAGCATGCTGGTGTTGAGTGTAAGCATAAGGATGGCGGTTCCACAGCAAGACTATAAGTCACTTTACAGTCGGGTAATAAAAAAGTTGGAGGTACACATGTTTAGCGATAATACAAAACATGCGTACTGATATGAGTAACTATAAGCCACGAGGGCAAAGTTATAAAGTTGGCGCGAGGCGGTTTGTGACTTGCTGCTAAAAATTGCTGTTCAAATTAGTGGTGCGAATGAGGTTAACTTAAAAAAGCAACTTCATACCTGCAAAAATACCTTTATCTAATGTGACATCGCTTCCACCATCCAGGTCTGTGTTGAGGTAATGATAGCCCAAAAATACATCGGCATTTTGAATGACACGGTAGTTAACTTGAGCTCTGAGTCGGGTTAAATCGTCCGCATCACCAAAAGACAATATAGACGGTGCGTAGTGGAGTGCGCCTTCAAACGATAGACCCGGAACACTAGGCATATTAAGCCTGGCAAAACCTCCGAGGCCTAGTGCACCACCATCTATTTGCTTATCGTCAAACCCCGTCGCCTGAACGCCAACACCTGCGGTGGTGGGTAAATTACCAATAGCGGTTTGGCCTTTAGCATGCACGTCGATATTGATGATATGTCGACTGCCTTCGTGGTACATATAGCCCGCTCCGAAATCGATATTTGCAGTATTGGGGCTTAGATTAATTTGTGTGTGAACCGAGTCATTACTAATTCGTAGACTTGCGTCGTTGGCATTAGCAGTAGTGCTGCCGGCAATTAAAGGGATAGAGATTGAAGCCGCGAGCAGCAGTTTTGAAGCTTTCATTGAGGTTCCTTTCTGGTAAACCGTTATGTCTGTGGGTACAAAGGGTAAAAGGTTACATCCAAAAGGTAAAGTTACAGTGAGTATCTAGCGTAAAAAGATTTTATCTGAAGGGTCATATCGGGTGTTTAGTCAAATCTAGCCGAGAATTTTATACTAAATAGAATATCCGGCGAAACTTCTGTAACAATGTCTTCTACTGCCGATAATTCTAGTCGATAGGTTGACGACAAGTAGTAATCTCCACCGATGGTTAGCATTAGTGGAGCACTGCCTAGCTCGGTTGTATTGCTATTATAGACTGCAGAATGGGTGTCCAATTGTGTCTTCAGAGCAAAAGATTCATTTATACGCCACCCTAGACCCGCTCGTCCTGACCATACGGCGTTTTTTTGTTCTCTTGAAAGCGTATTATCTGCTTCTCCCAAATAGGTGGCTGCTGCACCGGCCCAAATATTGATGTTTTGAGACTTAAGGGATACGGTATCGTTTATCACCACACCCAGAGACAGGTCAGTGCTGCCACTACCCGTAAGGGTTTCTATGTCTCCCGTGGGTAGTTTAATTTCGCTTTGCAGTAGAGTGGCGCGATCGAAGGTGGTGAGTTTGTGAGAATATTTTATTCGAATATCACCGATACCAGAAACGGGTGAGCTGATGTTGACTTGTTGTTCTCCATTTACTTCGTATTGGAGGTCTATATTGTTATTGGTGTCTTGCGTTCGTTCACCCTGAGGCATTCCAAAGGTATCGTGCCAGTTGTAGATCAGGTCATCCATATAACCCGCTGAGTGCCTGATATAAGGCGCTGAGATCGAAAGGGTTGAGTTACTTGTTAACCCATAGCCGATGGTTAGGTTTGTTCGCCAAGTTTCACCATCTAGTTTTATAAACTCATTTTGTTGAGATGACTGGCTGTGATAGTTAGCGGCCTGCTGTTCTATCTCAATTTCAACCGAGCCTTGTGTGTTTAGCGCTTGGTTAGTGAGAGAAGGAAGGCCGAAAATTTGCACCATCGGATTTAAGTTAAACGTATTAAATGCAACACTCTCGCTTGCATGGGCGGTCATCGATATAAAAAATGTGAGTATCCCCCAGAGCAATAGTGTCTTTAGGCTACTGAAGTGATTGGTGCGAAGGCTATTCTGAGCGAATGGTTTGGTCATTAATGTCATGTGAAATTACTTTGTAGTTGCTCAAGTTCTTCTGCTATTCCATTACATACGATTTCACAGATATCAAAGATAAAAGGGGCTGAGATAGAGAAAAAGGCTTGATTGCTTTCCTGGCGGCGCTTAACCATGCCTGTTGTTCTTAAAATATTTAAATGCTTAGAAATGTTGGGCTGAGAGCTGCCAGTTAATTTCACGAGCTGATTGACAGACTGCTCTCCCTCCTGGAGTGCATGCAAAATTCTTAAGCGCATGGGGTCGCTGAGGAGTTTAAATCTGAGTGCGACCTGTTCTAGCGCTTCGGTGCTGAGTTGTTTGTTGCCCTGATTGGATTTTGTCAACGCCACTCGCCCGATAAATGAATACAAAAATACTGCTGATATGAATTTCACTGAACATACCACAAAATTAATGGTTGATAATATATCTATATGGGGGCATCGTGATTTTTTACGTTTGATGTATATAGATGGGCTCGACTTTTTTCAGTTTCAAGCAGATTTATTTGACGTTTTTCTTCTAGAGTCCAACTGTTAAGATGCCTAGGGAGTGAGGCTATCAAGAACCTTGAGTCGTTGGATTATTGATCTGTTTCATAGGAAAGCGTGCTCATTCTGTTAGAATAGAGGGATGTTTAATGCCTCTATTTATACTATTAGGACAAGCTATTGTTATTTAAGGACCTTTTACAATACTTCAAGTTAAGGCCGCTAGCAACGCGGGTGCTTGCCTACATCCTTCTCTTTAGTACCTTTGTTGCAATACTCTCAACAGGGGTACAGCTTTATTTTGATTTCAAACGAGAGGTTGTATCGATTGAGAGTAGCCTTGATCAGGTATCGGATACATTTTCTGATAGTTTGAGTAATAGTTTGTGGCATGTAGATAAAGAAGAGCTAAGCCTTCACCTGAATGGGATTAGAAAACTACAGAATGTTAATTTTGTATCTGTTTCAACAGGTTACGGCGAAGTTATCTCAATAGGGAAAATGCCAACAGATAAGCGTCGGGTGTCACGAGCATACCCTTTGGTGTATAAGCGCCCTCACGATAATGTAGAGGCTCATTGGTTAGGTGAGTTGACGATTGTTGCCAGTCTCGAGCCTGTCTATGAACATCTTTGGGGAAAAGCGCTTATTATTTTGGTAAGCCAAAGCATTAAAACATTTGTAGTGTCGATTTTTATACTATTGATTGTTCGAGTGTTGGTGACTAAACATTTGGAAACTATGTCACGTTATACCCGAAACCTTGATATGGAAAACTTATCCGACCCACTTAAACTGAAGCGAAAAGCGCCGCGAAAACCTGATGAGCTGACAGATGTTGTTTATGCGCTTAATCAAATGCGACTTCGCTTGTTTCGGGAAACCAGTCGACTCAAACAATCTGAAAGTCAATCAATTGATGAAAGGGATCAGGCTATACAGGCCAGTAAAGCAAAGAGTTTATTTTTAGCCAATATGAGTCATGAGCTTAGGACGCCTATGAACGGTGTCTTAGGATTTTCTTCGTTATTACTAGATACAGGGCTTGATAATGAACAGCGAGAATATGTTCAGACTATACAAGGGTCGGCAGAGTCTCTACTGGGTATTGTTAACGACATATTAGACATATCGAGAATTGAGTCTGGTAAATTAATAATTGAGCCAATTGCTTTCAGTCTTCGGAATACCGTAATTGATGTTATTGGTTTACTAGGCAAAAAAGCAGAAGCAAAAGGTATTGCGCTAGAAACTCGAATTGACCCAGAACTGCCCATTTTACTTGAGGGCGACCCGGTTAGACTGCGGCAAATTCTGATTAACCTAACCTCTAATGCCATTAAGTTTACCAGTCAGGGGCATGTGTTAATAAGTATCGAATATATTAAGCAGTCCCAGAGTGATGTTGAACTTCGGATGGCGGTAGAAGATACCGGCATTGGTATTAGTGAAGAGCACCAGCGAACCATTTTTGAAGAGTTTAAGCAAGCTGACCCGTCGACCACTCGAAAATATGGAGGGTCTGGATTGGGGCTTGCTATCTGTAAGCAGTTGGTGGGGCTTATGGGGGGGCAGGTTGGCCTTGAGAGTGACGAAAACAAAGGTTCATCATTTTGGGTGACGTTATCTCTACCTATGGTACGAAAGCCTCTTACCAATGTTCTGGAGGATATGAATGCGCTGGAAGGTGTGCGAATATTAGTGTTGGACTCTTACGAACTTAGTCAAAAAATTACGTTGGAATCACTTAATCAATGGGGGGTTCAATTTGACTCAGCGAGCACCGCGGGTGACGCGCTGCGTGCGTTAGAGCTTGCCGCAGATACTGGGCAACCATTTGATATGATTCTGATGGATGATTTTATGCCTGATATGGATGGTATGGACTTTTGTGAAATTGTTAGATCAGCGCCCCAGTGGCAAGACATCAGTCTTGTCGTGTTATCATCCAACCCTCAGCGAGGAGATGCGAGCCGCTTTCGCTCGGCCGGGGTCAACGGCTTTTTAAGTAAGCAGTTACGCGATCAGTATTTGCGCGCAGCGATTCATCAGGTGTTTAGCGACAAACATGTTAACAACAAGCGATTGGTAACTCGTTTTACCATTCAAGGGCAGGATGCTCCTAGATCTGAAGAGACAGTAAGCGGCGCTGGTGTTAACGTATTGTTGGTGGAAGATAACATTGTTAACCAGAAGCTAGCAGCTCGAATGCTTGAAAAAGCCGGATGCAAGGTTGATGTCGCTAACAATGGTAAGGAAGCCGTTAAACGATGGGTGGATGAACACTATCAAATGGTCTTTATGGACTGCATGATGCCGGTGATGGATGGTTATGAAGCGACTCGTGAAATTCGGCGCCAAGAGCAAGAGTCAGGGTTAAGTCGTACTCCTATTATCGCGCTAACCGCTAATGCGATGGAAGGGGAGCGCGAACGTTGTCAGGATGCGGGGATGGACGAGTTTATTACCAAACCGGTAAAAGCCAAACAGTTAAAGTCAGTTGTAGAGCTCTATCTTGAGGCATAGTCACTTAGATACTATCGTAGTTGTAATGAAGCGCAGGGACGTCAAGCGAATGCTTTAAATGGGTGAGCCGCATTTAGGCTGTTGCCTGTTCCAATGCAGTGATGTTTATCAGTGCTTTTTCATTGCTGGTTCCGCAGATGCCTATTTCTGCTTGAAAGTCTTCACATACTGCGGGTCTACTTGGGTTCCCGAATAATAAGCATAAATTCTCTTTATCTAGTTGAGTACATCTTACGCCGGCAGGTTTGCCATTAGGCATTCCGGGTATTGGCGTTGAAATTGATGGCGCTATACAGCAAGCACCGCAACCTAGTCGACAATTCATAATAACGGTTGACCCTTTGTTAACACCTTAGTCTATAGTATTGATGCTATATATAGCAGCAGTAGTGTATCGAAATTGCCGCAATTAATCTGTTGTATTTTTATTGAACTATACTTGAGTAAAACAATCATGGATCTTGAATGGTATGCGTTCGTATATTCGTCATCCTACTGATGTTCCCATTGAGCTGTCGCCCGCTGATCGGATGAATGATGATCACTCTCGTATAAAAGACGTCAGTGTTGGAGGCCTAAGCCTTAATAGTGATATTGCACTTGAGCTACAGGCACTCATAAAAATTAGAATTCCATTAGTGGAACCTCCATTTGAAACGCTTGGTAAGGTTGTGTGGTGCAAGAAGAATAAGTGTGTTTTTGAAATTGGGGTGAAGTTTATCGATGAGCAAGATGCTTATGCCGCTAGAATGGTAGAACAGATCTGCCATATAGAGCACTACAGAATTAAGGTTAAAGAAAACGATGGTCGTGATTTGAATATAGAAGAGGCTGCGCAGGAGTGGATTGAAAAATATGCCAGAGACTTTCCGAACTTTGACTCTGTTAGTAGGGATACTCTTAATTAACTTGTGGGTGGTATGTATTTTTTGTAGCCGTGATGAAAGGAGGAACGACTGAAATCAAGGACTGATTGTATGGTAATAAAGTACCAAAACTAGAACCCTGATTCCGCTTCGCTGCATTAAGGCTACAGGTTGGGTTGATGTTTTATTATTGAAAGCACTTCGACCACGCATCCTGTTACTCGCCATTTGATATCAGTGTCATAGAGTTTCACACCGTAAATTTTAGGGTCTAAATTACTTTTATAGGCGGGTCGTGGGTCCGCTGATAGTACATCTTCAATAATAAGCTTGAAGTTGGGATAGCGCTTTGTATCGAGCGCATATAGCTGCGTGGTTGCGAGTTCAGAGTAAATTACATTTAGTGGCTTACTGGGCTCTTCATTCGCGTATCCAGCGGTTGCGGTGGGGATTGAGTCGCTATAGGGGATATAGGGTTTAATATCTACGATAGGCGTACCATCGACCAAATCTGAACCTATAACCGAAATACATATTTGGCCTTTCACCTGCTTAATATCAACAAATTCAACGACAGATAACCCTAGGTTATTCGGTCTAAATGATGATCGACTGGCAAATACGCCTATTTTTTTATTGCCGCCTAGCCTAGGGGGGCGAATGCAGGGCTTCCAGTCACTCCGTTGATGTTGATGAAAGACAAAAGTAAGCCACAAGTGCGAAAACTGTTCTATTTCTTTAAAGGCCTCAATTCGATTGTAAGACGGCGTGATAATAATGTCGCTGGTGATGTGCCGAGCGAGTGCAGGCTGCCTAGGAATGCCGAACTTCTCTTTAAAGGGAGAGGAGACAATACCGATCGTATCAAGTGTAAATTGAGTGTTAGCCATATCATCACTAATCATAAAAAAAGCCTGACGGCATAGGGTAATACAATTGACGTGTAGACGCCCATCAACCCCATTGATAAAGCAGAGAATGCACCTGTCTTACTGTTTAACTCAAGCGCTCTCGCGGTTGCAATACCGTGACCGACCATACCCATAGCACTGCCCTGGATAATAGGGTCGTTAATATTGAGCCATTTAAAAATGGGTGTTGCTGAAACCGCAACCACAATGCCGGTAAATATAACAAAGCCTGCTGTGAGTGGCGGGTACCCACCGATACTTTCTGCGACTCCCATAGCAAAGGGGGTAGTGATTGATTTGGGTGCAAGGGATAGCATGACTTCTAGCGATGCTCCGAGCAACCAAGCTATGGCAACAGCAGTAAAGCAGGCTATGAAACCACTCAGCAGCAGAGTTAATAGCAAAGGTCGCACGCTTGCTCGGATATATTTTATATTGTGATATAGCGGTATTGCCAACGCTACGGTGGCGGTACTGAGCAGAAAGTGAATGATCTCTGCGCCCTCAAAATAGAGTTTGTAAGGGATATCAAGTAGGGTAATCGCTAGCATGACGAGTACAATACCGCTTACCACAGGCTGCAGAAGGGAGTTTTTGCCGCTCAGGCTATAAATTCGAGTACCGATTAAATAGGCGATGAGCGTTAGCGGAATACAGAATAGTGGGCTGGCTAGAAGGTTTGCATATAAAAGGGAGGTCGTGTCGATCATGGTGCTGAGTCTGAGGTGTTGATATTAACGGCCAGTTTTTTGAAGATTAACAGTGTCAGCACGAACGCAATTAACGACCCGATAACAAGTGATGCCAGTATAGCAATACCATGCACCTTTAATTCTTCGGTATAAACAAGAATGCCTACCCCCGCAGGTATAAAAAAAAGCGGTAAGTGGCTGAGTAGGTGGCTACCGGTAGTCATCAACTTATCGCTTTTTCCGCCAGTGATGCAAAGGTAAATGAAAAAAAGAATCATACCGATGACTGCGCCAGGGATGGGCAAGTTAAGATACTGTTGAACCAGTGCGCCAGAGAGCTGAAATAGAATGATGATGGTGAGTGATAGCAACATGATCTTTAGGTTTCAAGTGACAGGTGTTGTTTAATGCGGCCTGCTTGCTGATTAAGCTTCTCTCTTTTGGCACGCTTGCCGAATAAACCCGTCACATGAAGTGCTAGCTTAGGTATAGCAGTGAGAAAGTCACCCTTCTTTCTTGGAATCAGGTGAAGGTGCACATGAGGAACTGTTTGATTGGCCGCCTTTCCGTCATTCAGTAAAAAGTTTGTGCCTTTGATACCAAAGCCCGCCTTCCTCTGAGCCTCTACAATTCGACTACTGATAGTAAATAAGTGGGCCTGAGTAGATTTCTCGAGTTCACTTATTAGCACCGCATGTTGTTTAGGGAGTACTAATACATGACCTTCGCCAAGCGGAAATATATCCATTATCGCCATGCATAGACTGTCTTCATAAACAATCGAGGCTGCTTCTTTTTTCTGAATAATACTGCAGAAAAGGCAATTCGACATAAGGTGATCCTGTGGCGATATATATGGGTTACGACAATATAACTGGCGTATTACTGGAGCGTGCTGGGCTCGTTGCCCATGGTGACGTCGGCCATATCCCACTCTGAGGCGGGCTTACCCGCAATTTTATAATCTTCAGCGGCCCATGCGCCCAAGTCAATCAAGCGGCAACGATCTGAGCAAAAAGGACGTTGCTCGTTACTCTCTAGCCACTCAACGACTGTTTGGCAGGTTGGGCAATTTACAGTAGTGACTTTTTTGTTTGTTGGGTTGCTCATTGAGTGTCTGACCTGTGTGAATTGTCTTCGACATAACCAATTGATGATGTCGATACATGAAACTATATCTGCTGAAGGTAACGTTGGTGCAGAGCAGAAACATCTTCTTCTAAAGCCTCAATAGTACCGATATTGAGAATAATATCATCTGCTTTTTGTTGTTTAAGTGCTCTTGACGACTGAGCTGCAATAATCGACTCAACCAACTCAACTGTATTGTTGTCACGCTGAGTCGTCCGTTCTATTTGCAGCTCAACCGGTACATCAACCACCAAAACCCGGTCAACCATGGTGTGTTGATCGGTTTCAAGTAGCAGTGGAGAGCTTAAAATCGAGTAGGGGGAATCGCTTTCTTTCAGCTGTGTTGCGATTGCGTCTCTAATAAGGGGGTGGAGTAGTGCTTCTAACCATTTTCGCTGATTTTCGTCTGCAAAAATAAGGGTACGCAGTGCGGCTCGATCCAACGTGCCTTCTGAGGTCAAAACCCCGTTACCAAAATGATCTGCAATTGAATTTAGCGCAGCACACCCCGGTTCAACCACCTCTCGTGCTACGATGTCTGCATCAACAACCGTTATGCCCAGTTGCTCAAAGCAACTAGATACCGCCGATTTACCACTACCTATGCCGCCTGTGAGTCCTATAATCATTACTTATACTACTTCATGCCTGAGAACTGAAGGTAAGCCTGAGTAATGTCATGACCCCATAGCAAAGCCAGCCAGCCAGCAGCCGCTAGATAAGGGCCAAACGGAATCGGAATGTTTTTATCGCGACCCTTAATCGCAATTAATAATATACCGACGACAGCGCCGACTAAAGATGATAACAGGATAATGACAGGCAGCAACTGCCACCCCATCCATGCGCCCAATGCCGCGAGTAGTTTAAAATCGCCAAAGCCCATACCTTCTTTGCCTGTCAGTAGCTTAAACCCGTGGTATACGGTCCATAGGCTTAGGTAACCTGCAACAGCCCCCCAAAGAGCCTCTTCTAAAGGAACGAACAAACCGTAAGCGTTAACAATCAGTCCCAACCAAACTAAAGGTAACGTCATATTGTCTGGTAGCAGTTGAGTGTCAAAATCGATCATTGTGAGGGCAATTAGTACCCATGTAAGGATCAAAGCCGAAAACCCAGCCCAATTCGCGCCAATGACGCAGATAACACCAAGCGATAGAATACCCGTGACCAACTCAATAATGGGGTATCTCAGCGATATGGGGGTCTTACATGACGAGCACTTGCCTCGAAGAAACAGGTAGCTAATAACCGGGATATTTTCCCAAGGCTTAATTTCATGGCCGCATTTAGGGCATGTGGAGTTGGGGGTTGATAGGGTGACTTTAGGCTCTTCTTTGCCTTCAACCTCTAATAGCTCGCAGCATTGGGATTTCCACTCTTGTTCTAGCATTTTGGGAATGCGGTAAATGACCACGTTTAGGAAGCTACCGATGATTAGGCCTAGAATGAATATAGAAGGGTAGAGGTATTCTGGAGAGTTTAGGAATAATTCGAAATTTTGCATTCAGTAATTGTTCTCTTGAAAAGAAAAGGCCTGCAATAGCAGGCCGTGAGTAATAGTTTACAGTCGCTAGCCAACTGCTTGACCCATTTGGAATATTGGGAGGTACATGGCTATAATTAGTCCGCCGACTAGAACTCCAAGCACAGACATTATCATAGGTTCCATTAATGCGGTTAGGTTATCAACTAAGTTATCAACTTCTTCCTCGAAGAAAGATGCTACTTTATCTAACATAGAATCTAGTGCGCCAGACTCTTCACCAATAGAAACCATCTGAACAGCCATTGAAGGGAAAACGTTAGTCTGCTTCATCGAAAACTGAAGTTGAGTGCCCGAAGATACGTCATCGCGTATTTTATATACCGCATCTCTAAATACAGCGTTACCCGTTGCTCCTGCAACCGAGTCTAAAGCATCAACAAGTGGCACGCCTGCAGCAAATGTTGTAGAAAGTACACGCCCGAATCTAGCAATTGCTGACTTTTCTAAAATGTTGCCGACGATCGGCACTTTGAGTAAGAATTTGTCAACTTTATCAGAAAAATTGGGAGATCTTCTTATTGCTTCTTTAAATATGTATATCGTGGCGATGATGATTCCTAGACAAATAAACCACCATTCTTGCATCCACTCAGATAGGCCAATAACCATTTGAGTAAATGCGGGGAGTTCTGCGCCAAAACCAGAAAATAAGTTTTCGAACTCAGGCACGACCTTAATGAGAAGAATACCTGTTACGACTATCGCAACAACTAAAACAGCTATTGGATATGTCATCGCTTTTTTAACTTTCTTTTTTAATGTTTCTGTTTTTTCTAAATAGCTGGCTACTCGATCAAGCATTGTTTCAAGCGCACCTGATTGTTCGCCAGACTCAACCAAATTGCAAAACAGGTCATCAAAGTGTTTAGGGTGTTGTCTAAGAGCTCCAGCAAAGTTGTTCCCGGCGGCGACTTCGTTTTTAATATCGAGTACTAAATCTCTCAAACTTGGATTTTCTAGACCCTCAGCGACAATATCAAATGACTGAACGAGCGGCACCCCCGCCTTCATCATTGTGGCCATTTGGCGTGTAAAGATAGCAATGTCAAAAGGGGTTATTTTTTTACCTTTTGATCCAAAAGATAGAGATACCGCTTCCTTTTTAACCTTAGTGGGCGTTACCCCTTGTTGCCTCAATTGAGCCTTTACGAGCGCAATATTTTTGCCACTGCTTTTACCTTTGGTCTTGTTTCCCTTGCGATCGGTACCTTCCCAGGTAAAGTTGCTTATTTTTTCTGCTTTTGTTGCCATAATTAATCCTTGGTGACTCGGTTAACTTCTTCCAAGCTCGTGACGCCTTCTATTGCCTTTAGCATTGCCGATTGTCTTAAGTTATTAAAGCCTTCTTCTTGTGCTGCTGCAGCAATATCGAGAGAAGTCGCCTCTGACATAATGAGTTGGGAAATAGCGGGAGTGACCCTGACTACTTCATAAATACCCACTCGGCCTTTGTATCCACCCGAACATTTATCACAGCCCTTAGGTTGGTACAATGTAAACCCTGTTTCAATTTGTTCTTCTGTGAACCCTTGCTTAATAAGGGCCTCTTTAGGGATGTCTGCCTTCTCCTTACAGTTGCTACACAATCTTCGGCCTAGTCGTTGGGCAATAATCAGGCTAACAGATGTTGCGATGTTAAAGGCGGGTACACCCATATTCATCATTCGTGTTAAGGTTTCAGGTGCGCTGTTGGTGTGAAGGGTTGATAATACCAAGTGACCGGTTTGTGCGGCTTTAATTGCAATAGAGGCTGTGTCGAGGTCTCGAATCTCCCCTACCATCACTATGTCGGGGTCTTGTCTCAGGAATGATCTGAGCGCCTCAGGAAAGCCAAGCCCCACTTTGGGGTTTACATTAACTTGGTTGATACCTTCTAGGTTGATTTCAACGGGGTCTTCAGCGGTTGAAATATTAGTTTCAGGCGTATTAAGGATATTGAGCCCAGTATAGAGTGATACGGTTTTTCCGCTTCCTGTTGGGCCGGTAACCAAAATCATTCCTTGAGGTTGCGCTAGAGCGTCCATATAAAGCTGTTTTTGCTCTTCTTCGTATCCTAAAGCATCGATACCCATTTTTGCACTACTAGGATCCAAAATACGAAGTACGATTTTTTCACCCCAAAGAGTGGGCAGAGTATTTACACGAAAATCGATCGCCTTGGTTTTTGATAGCTTTAGTTTTATACGGCCATCTTGAGGGATTCTACGCTCAGAAATATCCATTTGAGACATTACTTTTATACGAGCAGCAATTTTAGGTGCGAGTTTAATGGATGGCTTCGATACTTCGTGTAAAATCCCATCCGTTCGATAGCGTACTCTATATGTTTTTTCGTAAGGTTCGAAATGAAGATCGGAAGCACCACCTTTTATAGCATCTAACAGCATTTTGTTAACATATTTAACGATCGGGGCATCATCTGTATCGCTACCGCCTTGCTCTTCTTTTTCTTCCTGTTGTGTATCTATGTCTAAGTCATCAAGGTCAGAGTCCTCAAGGTCTCCCATTGAGTTATCTTGCGACTCAAGGTATTTCTCGATAGCGTCAGCCAGTTTATCGTCTTCAACTAGCACTGCGTCTGTGCTAAGGCCAGTATGAAACTTGAGTTCATCTAATGCCTGGATATTAGTAGGGTCTGAGGTCGCGATAAAAAGACGATTACCTCTCTTAAAAAGAGGTAATGCATGATGTTTGCGTATCAATTTCTCATCGACAAGCTTTTCGGGGATCATCTCATTTAAAAATACAGATAGATCAAGTACTGGCATCCCAAACTCTTGGGCTGCCGAAAATGCGAGTGGCTTTGCATCTGCGAGTTTATTTTGAACAAGATATGTAATAAAAGGAATATTATTGTTATCAGCCTGGGAAAAGGCGTCTTTTGCAACGTCTTCTTCTAGAAGGTTATCTAAGACAAATTTTCGAGCCAAGCCTGACAATGTAATTGAATTGTTAGAAACCATAGGATACGTATAAAGTGCTTTAAGTTTAGGGTCTAACTTAAGAGTGTAGATGGATGAAGTCTATTTTAAAAGTATTAGAGTGTATTTGTTCAATTAATATATTGATGTGACGTAAAATGTCACTTACTGACCAGTGGGTGCATTGCTCTGCAGGCTATTAATTTATACGTGTGTTCTTTGTGAAGTTGTTATCTTTATGATTATTAATAATAAATTAAATAACATTTGCACTTGGCATAACCTGTGCTAGTCTTCAGGTATGGCTAGCTTCTGACCGCTTTTCTAAATCACTAGAGAGTAAAAAGAAGTGGTCGAATTTAAACTCAGGAGAAATATATTATGAAAAAAGTACAACAAGGTTTTACTCTAATTGAATTAATGATTGTTGTTGCAATTATCGGTATTCTAGCAGCAGTAGCGATCCCTGCATACCAAGACTACATAGGTCGTGCACAAATGGCTGAACCAATTTCTTTTGGTGGAGCGGCTAAGACACCAATTGAAGAGTTTATTGCAACAAATGGGGCATTTCCTAACCAAACACAATTGGAAGCATTTATAGATGTTGATAGAGCTAACTCTATTGCTACAGTCACTTCTAACCCAGGAGCTACTTCAAATGGTAACTTTCAATTTGGACTTAGTGCTACAGACTTAAATGCTGCTTTAACTTCTCAAACAGTTCGTTTTACTCGAGATGCTGATGGTGTATGGGAGTGTTCAGTGGCAACAGCAATTCCTACCAACCTAAGACCGACAGGTTGTACTGCTAGTCACTAAAATGTGACAGTAAGAAATTTTAACAAAAACCTCGCTAAGCGGGGTTTTTTGTTTGGGAATAACTATGAAAAATTATATGTATCAGTCGAAATGGCTTTTACTCTTACTCTCCGTTTTGGTATGTGCTTTCGTATATTGGCCTGCCTTATCTGGCCCGTTTCTTTTTGATGACTTTCCTAATTTAGCCCCTCTTTCAAGCTATAATGCCGGTATTATTTCTGCAGCAGAAGTTATTTGGGGGGGATCTTCAAGCACTTTAGGCCGGCCGATTGCAATGGCTTCGTTTCTACTTGGCAGCGAGTTTTTTCCCCACAACCCTTGGATATTTAAATTTATAAATTTGCTTGTTCATCTAATGAACGGTGTTCTTGTTTATTTCTTTACACAGCGTTTAGCTGTGTTTACTTCTTTGTCTAAAGAGCGCTCTTTTGGGTTAGCCATTTTCTGTTCAAGTTGCTGGTTGCTGCATCCGTTTCTAATGTCTTCCGTGTTACTGGTTGTGCAACGAATGACGCTCTTGATGACTTTTTTTGCTTTAGCCTCAATGTTGGCTTATCTAAAATCAAGAGAGGGCACAACGAATAAAGCACGTATTACTTTTTTAGTTCTATATGTTTTTTTTGCTTGTTTAAGTGTTTTGAGCAAAGAGAATGGTGTTTTGATCCCTTTCTATTTGTTAGTCATTGAAGGATCTTTACTTAAAAACAAGCGTGTAGAAAACCAAGCGTCAGGCGTTAAATCATGGTTTTTTCTGAAGGCTCCTGTGTTACTTGTTATTGGCTACATGGTTTATAAAACTCCTGAGTTTGTACGAGGTTTTGCAAGGAGAGATTTTAGTCTAACGGAACGCTTATTAACTGAAACACGTGTTGTACTAGATTATTTTATTAATATTGCCATTCCTAAACTTGGAAATACGGGGCTATTTCATGATAGCTATGAAGTTTCACATAGCCTATTTCAACCATTATCAACATTTGTTGCTTTAATGGTTATTTCTTTGCTACTTGGAAGTGCGATATATTTAAGATCCCGCATGCCAGTCTATTCAATGGCTATCTTATTTTTCTTTATTGGGCATTTAATCGAGTCGACGATAGTGCCATTAGAGCTTTATTTTGAGCATCGTAACTATTTACCGTCCATTGGGTTGATTTTTGGTGGAACTTATTTTGTTTTAAGCAAAATACCTAGCGTTAAGGTGCTGGCCGCTTTAGCGTTGCTATATCTTGTTTTGGCGGGAGGGATCAGCCATTTAAATGCCAAGGTATGGGGTAGTCTAAGAAGTGTTGCAAGTGTTTGGGCAGTCGAGAACCCAGAGTCTGTGCGGTCACAAGCATTACTATCTCGCTATTTTAAAGAGATTGAGCGTTATGACTTGGCTGGAGCGGCACTTAATAATGCTATAGAAATTAAGCCTGATGATATTTCATTACAGTTTGAACTTATCGTCAATGAGTGCCAGTGGAAGCAAAAAGTAGAGAAGAGCTTAGTGAATACTTCAAGTGCTGTCATAGCTAACGGGCAGTACAATCACGGTATACCAGATAGTTTAGCTATACTGGTTGGTATGTTAGCAGGTCAAATATGTGCCGGGCTAAATTCAGAAAATATATTAATATTGATAGATGCCGCGCTTTCAAACAATAGCGTTAAAAATGTAACAACCTTACAAGCACTTCATTTTCAAAAAGGAGAAATTCAACTTTACCAAGGGTTATACGATGAAGCGATGCACTCTTATAACGAGTTCCAAAAATTAAAACCTAATGCGGATGTTTATGAAATGCAAATAAGGGTTAGCATTAATTTAGGAAAGCGCGAAGAAGCAAGACGTTATCTAGCTTTGTTAATACATACGGATGAAAAAAATCCACTGTATAAAAAATCCTATCAACCTGTAATAGCCGAATTTTCGGCCATTTTACAAGGAGTATCGCTTGGAACACAGTAGCGTTTCTATAATTATTCCCGCAAAAAATGAAGCTTTATCAATAGGGCATATTGTTGCTCAGCTAAAAGATAAATTCTGTGAGGTGATTGTTGTTGATGATGGTTCCTCTGATGGTACAGCAGCCATCGCTATGTCCGAAGGTGCTCAAGTTATAAGTCATCCATACTCAAAAGGTAACGGGGCATCAATAAAAACTGGTGCTAGAGCTGCTAGTGGCGAAACACTTGTATTTATGGATGGAGACGGGCAACACAACCCTAATGATATTTCTAACCTTCTCGCAAAACTTGAATGTGGTTACGATATGGTTGTAGGGGCTCGTAGTGCCAGTTCTCAAGCAAGCGTTGGGCGCTTGGCTGCAAATTTCTTCTATAATCGTTTTGGAAGCTGGATGGTCGGTCATAGAATAGATGATTTAACTTCAGGCTTTAGAGTTGTGAGAGCTGATAAGTTTCGAGAGTTTATCCACTTATTGCCTAATGGTTTTTCGTACCCTACAACGAGTACAATGGCCTTTTTTAGGGCTGGTTATTCTGTGTGCTATGAGCCTATCATAGCCGCAAAAAGGGAGGGGAAGAGCCATATAAATGTCGTTAAAGACGGTGTTCGATTTTTACTAATTATCTTTAAAGTAGGCACACTCTACTCACCACTTAAGTTGTTTACTCCAATAAGTATGGGCGTTTTTTCGCTAGGGCTATTTCGCTATTTGTACACCTATATGGTGAGTGGCAATTTTACCAACATGTCTGCGCTTTTATTTAGTACATCCCTTTTAATTTTTTTAATTGGTTTGGTTTCTGAGCAAATTACTATGTTGATATATCAAAATAACACTGGCCATGAAAAATAATAGGTTACTTGTTGTCACTACTTCATACCCAGTAACGAAAAAATCTATTAGCGGTATTTTTGTTAAACGCCTTAATGATGCGCTATCAGAATATTTTGAAATAAGAGTTGTTTGTCCTGCAGGTATTGAATGTAACTCTGAAGGAAACATATCTCAGGCAAGATACGCTCCCAGAAAACTCCAGATCCTCGCACATCAAGCTGGCGGAATCCCTGTTGCATTAAGAGAGAATAAGCTAATTGGATTACTCGTACCTATAATGTTGCTTTCGATTCTTTTTACCACATTCATAAATTTAAGAAAAAGCAATAAAATCATTGCTCATTGGTCAATAAATGGCGTCATAGCAGGTTTTTGTAATCTATTTTACAATAGACCTTTAATCACTGTATTTCATGGAACTGATGCGAATGCTGTTGGTTCGTCGATTGTAAAGACGCTGCTTGCATTGTTGGCTATTAAATTAAGCGATCGGGTTGTAGGCGTTTCTGAGAGTATTACAAATTCTTTGAAAGAGCATTTCCCTCGTTATAAGAACAAAATCCATTTTTTATCGAACGGAGTTGAGGAAAAGCTATTCGACCTTAAACCTGAGGATAGTGACGAGTTCACCTTTTTGACGATTGCCAATTTGAATCCTCTTAAAGGTGTAGCGGATGTAATTGAAGCATTTGCGCAGGTTAATAACAAACGTGCGCGCTTGTTAGTTGTTGGTGATGGACCAGAAAAAAAAGAACTTGAGCATTTAGCTACTAAATTGAGGCTAACAGATAAAGTAGAGTTTTTAGGCGTTTTGTCCCCAGATGAAATTCCTCATGTTTTAAATAATTCAAACGCCTTTGTTTTAGCCAGTTACTCTGAAGGCCGACCTAGTGTTATTTTGGAGGCTATGGCGTCAGGGAAAGCGATATTAGCGACATCCTTGCCTGGTATACTAGAAATGATTGAACCCGACTATAACGGATTTTTATTTAGTCCAGGGGATACGGGTAAGCTTACAGAGCTAATGGATGCGCTGATAGGTCGGCCAGATTTAGCTGAATCAATAGGTTGTAATGCTAAGCAGTATATTTTTGATAAAAAGCTTACTTGGGCTCACACTGCGGAGCAGTATTTGTGCCTTTTTAGATCTATCGCATAAATGGCCGAACTCCATGGTTAAAAAGCAATATCCTTTAGTATCTATTATTATGCCGGTTTATAACGCCGAAGCTTATGTGCGTGAGTCAATCGATAGCATACTTAAGCAAACCTACTCTGAATTTGAATTGCTAATTGTTGATGATGGTTCGTATGATAAGTCATTATTTATTTGCCAGTCTTTTTTTGACCCTAGAATTCGTATTTTAAAAAATAACGAGAATAAAGGGTACCTGAAATCAGTTAATATCGCTTTCTCTGAATGCAAGGGAGAGCTTATTACCTTTCAGGATGCCGATGATTTTTCTGCGCTAGATAGAGTCGAGATACTAGTAAAGGAATTAGTTGCTGATGGAGAGGTCGCCTTATGCGGCACCCAGTGCTACTTTTTAAAGGGATTGAAAGCGCAGAGCTCTTATTACCCTATAACAAATGAAGAAATTTTGCTGTCAGCTTCGCAAGGAGAAACTGCGTTGTTTTGTGGGGCATCAGTTATGTTCAGGAAAGGCTTATTAACTGATATTGGCGGGTATAGAGAGGTATTTAATAGAATTGGTTCAGAGGATGTAGATTGGTTTCTTAGAGTTATCGAAAAATACAAAGTTAAGAACTTAGAGACAGCACTATATTACTATCGCTATAACCCGTCTTCAGTTTCAAAATCATATAGCCTTAACCCATTGAGATATCATAGTGCAGATATAGCGCTTGATTTGTATCGACAGAGACAAAAGAATGGGAGTGATATTCTGAGTCATGATAAGGAAAGTGTTGATTGTTTCTTGAGTAGCTTTATTTCAGCGTATGAGTCTGACTCTTCACTTATTTATAAGCGTGCAGGCATAAATCAGCTAGCATTTGGTAACTATAAGGCGTTCTTTGAGTGTGGTAAAGCAGCAATTAGCGCTTCAGGGTGGCATCGATCTATCATGCTGTACTATATAAGTGTTGTCCCTTTTTTTATTCTGAATAGCATTTCTGAGGGCAGAAAAAAGAGAATAATTTCATTTATCAAACGGAATATCCTATAGATCGCGATTCTTAAGCGCAATCGACTATTCGTTGGTGGAGTTTAGGCCAGCGAGTTAATATGTATAGTGATGCTAGTTTTTTTACTGCATAAATTGAGTGTGCATAGCGAAGAGAGTTCGCTATGGATAACTTCACATGCCTGTTGTATAAATCATTTACCGTATGTTTTTTGATTTCTGAATCTGTTAATTCACTCTTGTGGCGTTCTATAAATAGCTTAAAGCCTTTATATGCATTAGAAGACTGCGATATGCGGTTATTTGATGCTGTTAAGTCAACTTCATATGAATGATTGTTGATTTTTAAAGCTGGGCCGTAGGCTTTTATAAGGCGAAACCACAGATCATAATCTTGCCATGCCGGCATTTCCTCTGAATATAAAAGGTTTTTAGTTATTCGTGAGCGTTCGATAAAAATCTGGTTTCCAACATAATTGTTGTTTTTAATATCTTGAAACGTTATTACAGAAGTGCCTGGCAGTGATTGCATTGTGCCAGATGCTGTTTTTATTAGTCTTGACGAGCAGATAAAACTGTAACGTTCATTATATTCATCTAAGAAGTCTGCAATTCTGTGAGGTAAAAACAGGTCATCATCATCTAAGCCTGTGATGAATTTTCCTTTAGCTTTACTGATGGCAAGGTTACGTGCTGCACAGGCGCCTTTAGGTTTGCCAAGGCTAAAGAAAGATATACATTGATTTTTTTCCGATAACTTTTTTAGAATATGGGGGGTTTTATCAGAGGAAGCATCATCCACCACAATAATTTCTATATTTGAATAGGTTTGGTTTAGTACGGACTGTATGGCACGTTCAATTAGGTGAGCGCGATTGTGGGTGGGGATGTATACAGATACCAATGGATCTTTCATAAATTCAATACCCTTATATACGACTGGTATTCGATATCGAGCGTATATTGAGTTATTATTTTATGTACATCAATACATTACCTTTTGGTCATCCATCGTAAAATATCGAAAAGGGTTAGAGTATGCAGTCAATTGAAAAACTCCTGCGATTTATTATCAGTAAAATATGTATCACTTTCTTTCCTTCTTTTTGGAAAAAGTATAATGAGCTAAAATACTGGAAGAAAGTTAAGAACGAAACGCCAGTCTTATCAAATGATTATTATCAACAGTATTATACTGACTATTTTGGTCTAGATGGTAGTTTTTATAAACACAAAAATATACTAGATATTGGTTGTGGTCCACGAGGTAGCTTAGAGTGGGCAAATATGGCTAATAAACGTGTAGGAATAGACCCGCTTGCCGATGAGTATAAAAAACTAGGTGCAGACAAGCATCAAATGGAGTATGTCGCATCTCCATCAGAAAAAATCCCTTTCGAAAATGATTTCTTTGATGTTGTCTGTTCTTTTAATTCATTAGACCATGTAGATAATGTTGAGGTAACCGTTAAGGAAATAACAAGGGTACTGTGCAAGCAGGGGATTTTCTTGTTGATGGTGGAAGTCAATCATGCTCCTAATCCATGTGAACCCCATATGCTTAGCCCTGAAGGTATATTAAAGATGATTGAACCCGACTATAAATGTTTATTTATGGAAAGCTATGTTCCTGTCAAGGCAGGACTGTATCAGTCAATCGAAAATGGAGAAAAGTTTGCGAACACTCTAACGACTGAAGAGGGTTGGTTCTGTGCTAAGTTTGAGAAAAAATAGAGGCGTTTTGATAAAGCTAAGCTCCTGGAGGAGTATTATTTAGGGTTTGAATCGTGACTCTTTACTTTGTGATACAGTTTAGTATTCTTTGCCGATTGAAGTATTCGTTCATAAAATCGAAACAAATTTGGTAAGTGAGTTTTAATAAACAGTTTGTTAAGGCGCATAATGGTAGAGGGGGGTAAAAGCTCAAAGTAATCACTGATTTTAGGAGGGATGTTATTGTTTGAATAGTGATTTATCTTTTGATTTGCAAGATCTATATTGCTCAACGACTCCCTGTGTTTTGCTATAAACTGTTCGTACCCTCGTTGTGTTTTGGAGCTTGATGAAATTCTATTGATCTCCGACTGTACATTTTGGATATAGGTGTGCTGGGATAATTTTAGTGCTGGACCAAATTCTTTTATTAAACGCAGCCATAAATCATAGTCTTGCCATGCTAGAAAGTGTTTATCGAACCCTCCTACGAGTAATAGCCTTTTCCGCTCTATAAATATCTGATTTCCTACGAGGTTATTTCGTTTTATTCCTTCCCAGCTTATTGTTTGTTTGGTGGATTTTAATGCCTTGTAGTTAATGCCGTCATATTTTGCTAGACCAGAGCACAGAAAGCTCCATTGATCGCTATAGTTCTTGATAAATAGTTCGATTCTAGTGGGTGTGAATTGGTCATCATCATCCAGACCTGTAATAAATTCCCCTTTAGCATGCTCAATCGCAAGGTTTCTCGCTGAGGGTGCGCCTTTTGGTTGCTCAAACGTTAAGTAATGAAAGTTATCATGTTTTATTTTGAATGACTCCAAGATATCAATCGTATGATCTGTTGAGCCATCATCTACGACAATAAGCTCAAGGTTCTTATATGTTTGTGCAAATACACTATTAATAGCATTAGCTAATAGGTTCGCTCTATTATGTGTCGCTATATATACAGATATTAGTGGGTGAGTGTGAGGGTATTTCATGACTTGAAGGCACTTACTTTTTGCCTTATTCCTGAAAGAAGCTTCGACAAATTAAATGTTAAAGATTTACCTACTAAAATATAGGCATTGGTAACGCCGTACTCTTTTTTTAAGAGCCTTTCTAAACAGGTGCTTATATCTCTAGCCAAGAGCAATGGACTTAACAATAACGTAAGCAGTAGCTTTGACCAAGTTGGCTCTACGTGGCACGACTGCCAGTAGGCTTTCCCGCTAGCCTTGGACTGTTTAAAAAACCAACGAGTTGTCTGCTTGTAAGGTGCTACGTAATGTTTAATTAAAAGATCTGGGTCAAATCCCAGCTTGTAACCTTTTCTTCGTAACCGTTCTTGAACGAGAGTTTCTTCCCCATAAGCAATAATATCCCCTTTCATTCCTAAATGGGTGGGAAACCCTTTTTCATTACAAAGTAAGTTACGTCTAAATACACAGTTTCCCCCACTAAACATTTGTTTTTTTAGGAGTGTGATTTTTGTGTATTTCATCCAAGTTTTATTGGTTGCATACTCGTCAAGGTACCAGTCAGCTTTACCATCTCTATACCAAGGAGTATAAATACCGCCAAAAGCATCAAAGTTTGTGTTTTCTATAATCCAAAAAATGCGCTTGACCCAGTCGTCGTTTGCAAGTGCATCGTCATCCAAGTATGCCACCCACTCGCTATTTGTGCTTTGGTAACCTTTATTTCTAGCATGACTAAGTCCTTGTTGTTCTTCAAAAACATACTTTATTTTGGCGTTGTTGAAGCTTTTTACAACTTTATGTGTCGTGTCTGTTGAGTTGTTATCTATAATTATTAAGTCAACTTTTCTTCCGCAACTACTTTCGAGCTGAGGCAGAACAGACGCTATACATTCTTTCAGTAGCTCTGCGCGGTTATAGGTGCAAATTAATATAGACAAAGATCCATCTTTTTTCATATTATTTGTCATTAATTTTTGCTCTCATTTATATTCTTTATCAGCCAAGACCTAAGTAGCGACAAAAAAAACAATAGTTCTTTAAAGCTAAAGCGTTGCCGGTATTTGAACTTCCAATAGATGGGCCATAAACTTGGTCCATGTTTTATTGCACTTACTCTAAAAACACTCTTCTGCTTTTGTGAAATAATAGTTGCGAACTCTAGCGTACTAATTTTTTTTTCATTATGGTGGTCAATTAGCTTTTCTAATAGTCTACTTATACATAGTAGGTCTTGATATTGAAATTCTTGTGAGCGGTTCAGCTTGAGAAATGACTCAAGTTCCGCTTTAGTTGGGTTGCTTATAAAAACTCTCAGTAGTTTTTCTCTTGCAGAACTAGTCCTTTCAAGAATTGTGTTGGCAGGGTAAGAGGCTGTAAGTGAAGAACTATGACAACTATATCTATAGAGGTCGCTGTCTAAGTGTGCTATTTCAAATCGTTCAAATACTCTTGCCCAGTATTCATAATCCTCTGCAAGAAAGCTGTTTGTGCAATAATTACCGATGTCTTGATAAACAGCCCTCGTGTATAAAAAGCAGGCTCCTATAGGATTGCCAAATAAAATATCTGTTAGGTAAGGGTTTCGAACCGGTGTAGATTTAGCTGAGTCATCTATTTTTGTATAGTTAGCATATACCATCGAATATTTAGTATTCTTTCTAAGAAAATTAAACATTTTTGTGATGGCTGAGAGGGTATACATGTTGTCATCCGAAGTCCATGTTAAGTACTCTCCCTTAGATGCAGAAAAGCCAGTATTTAGGGCGGCAGGTAGTTTCTGATTAGATGAGTGATGTATAACTTTAACCCGGCGATCCAGATGCTGATATTCTTTAATAATATCAGGCGTATTATCTGTAGATGCGTCGTTTACAATAATCAGTTCAATGTTACAGTAATCTTGATTTAGGCAGCTTTCTATTGAACGGCGTATATATTTAGAGCCGTTATAGGTGGGTAAAATGATGCTAATTAAAGGAGGGCTATAAGTCATTTTTTAATATCGAAATAATTCGTTTTGCTGATTCCCCATCACCATACGGGTTACATGGTCTCGCCATTTGAGTGTAGGTTTTTTCGTTTGTGATTAAGTTTAATGCTTCAAGGACGATATCTTCTTTATTGCTGCCAACTAACTTGACCACTCCTAGTTCAACACCTTCTGGCCTTTCAGTTTCATCTCTCATGACTAATACTGGAATACCGAAGCTTGGTGCCTCTTCTTGAATTCCACCGGAGTCAGTTAACACAATGAATGTTTCTTTGAGCAAATTAATCATTGAAAGGTAATCTAAAGGGGAGAGAAGAGATATGTTCGGTTGAGCTGAAAGCATGCTATATACTGGTTCCTGAACATTAGGATTTAAGTGTACAGGAAATACTATATGGTAGTCTTCCCCTATTAATTGCGCAGAAATATCCTGAATTGCTGAGCAAATTTGTTGTAAGCCGGCACCAAAGCTCTCTCTTCGGTGGACTGTCACTAAAATCAACTTCCGTGAGTGTGGAATGTCTTTTAAGGGGCCATTAGACCATTCATATGGCTTCTTTGACGCGTGGTGGAGCGCATCAATGACAGTATTACCCGTAACATGAATTTTCCCTTTTTCGATATTCTCTGATAATAGATTCTCCTGAGCTCGAAGGGTGGGGGCGAAATAATGATTGGTTAAGACATCTGCAATTCTTCTATTAGCTTCTTCAGGGAAAGGGCTGGTTATTTTCATCGTTCGAAGCCCTGCTTCAATATGCCCAAATTGCGTTCTATTGTAATAGGCAACCAGAGCGCTGGCCATTACCGTTGTCGTGTCTCCCTGAGCTAAAATGTAGTCAGGGGCGCACCCTCTCACAATTACATCTAGCTTGGAAATTAAGATGCTTGTTAGGTTTGCAAGTGTTTGGTTTTTAGTCATTAAATCTAGATTGTAGTCGGGCTTTATATCAAATATGGTCATTATCTGATCTAACATCTCTCTATGCTGCCCTGTCACGCAAACAATAGAAGTAAAGCAATTAGGGTGTTGCTCAAGTTGTTTGATTACTGGCGCCATTTTAATCGCTTCGGGACGAGTGCCAATGATGCTTAGAATTTTCTTCATGATTTAATTTTCAAACTCGATTTTAGTCGGCGCACAGAGAAGTGGATCATGGTTTTAATAGGGTCAAATATAATGATAGATAAAAAAGCAGAGCATCTAGTTTTTAATCGCCAAACGAGCAAATTAAACCAGTCAAAGTTACTCAAGGTGGTTTTATCAAAAAGAGATAGATATATATTTTTTTCATCCTCATCGACCTTATTTTTATCGAATGGTGCTGCAGCTATAACCGCATTGGTGGTGATTTTTTGCCTAAGCTCTTCATTATTACAAACTTCCCTAATGGCATGAGCTAAAGCTTCAGGAGATTTGTATTCATTAACTAAATATGCGCTTTCCTTATGCTTCAAATACTCACTCATTGGTTGGATATTTGATGTGATTATGGGAGTTCCACATGCTGCAGCTTCGATAAATACAATTCCAAAACCCTCCCAGAGACTTGGAACACACAAGCAAGAGCACGCATTATACCAGTCAGCCAGATCACTATTGTTAATTGAATCAATCCAAAAGCATCTGTCTTCAACTTCTTGATTCTTGGCTTGCTCTGTGTATTTATCTTTATTTCCTTGACCCACAAAAATGCAAAAATAGTCTTTAGGGAGATGATTAAGAGAGCTAATGACTGTATTAATATTTTTCTCTATTGACTTTCTACCTACGTGTAAAATAGCTTTCCCTTCTGGTAGGCTAGGAAATAACGCTTGTATTTTCTTTTTTTCTGCTTGAGGGTAGAATACGCTAGTATCTACTCTATTTGGTAAGCGAATAAATCGTTTTTTATTAACATTTGTTTTTTTAATTACCGTATCTTCTACGACACTGGACATGCAAATTAGGTGGTCAGAAAAAGCTGAAGAATGGAAAATCATAGATGGATGTGAGTCATGAATACTAAGAACAACAGGAGTGTTTCGTGGTCGTACTTTTGCTATAAAGTCACTTGGCCAGTATGCACCATATACTCGTATTAAATCAGGGGATATCGATTTTACTTTTTTCTTAAATGATTGAGTCGTTTCTTTACTTATATACATGCCATATTTATAAGTGTTTGTGGTTTCAATAGGACTCATTATATAAACTTCATCAAACATCCCTTTTGGATTATAGTAACTCTCAAGTAAGTTGGACCGCCCTTTTTTTTCATATGCGCTAATTGGGTCTGATGGGATAACGACAAGCCTCTTCAAACTAAGCTCCAGTGTGAGTTGACCGCAAAATGGCCTTGCCCTGGCAAAATAACTTGGCCTGTCTGAAAGTAGTTACTTAATTCAACTCTAAATGAAAGCGCTCTAGATATGTGGTCTAAATTTCCTCTTGCTTTTGTTCCTAAGGACACATCTAATGTGTACTCACCGTCCACGAGCGGGAAGTTTGGAATACTGCATATTAGCTTACCTGTTCCTTGCAACTTCTTATTAAAACCTCTATCGAGATGAGTGCCGCAGGAAAAAACTCGCTCTCCAGCGGTATTGGAAAAGGCAAGAAAGCAATAATCTACATAGATATCATGTATAAGATATCTAATTTCAATATCCAGTGTTTCGCCAGTTTTTATCCAGCTTCGATATGCTTTACGCTTCTTATCTAACAGTCCTACTGATGTTATCAGAGGTGTGTTCCCTGTGCGATAAGTATTGTTGTTTGAAAAATCAGAAAATCCTTCACGGTTTTCAGAATTCTGGGACAGATAGAAGTCTATAGCCGAGCTAGCACTACTGTTATGCCTAACTCTTCCATCACTTAGTACAAGACCACGGTTACAAAGGTTGTTTATCGCACTCATTTGATGGCTAACAAAAATTATAGTTCTACCTTGGGTTGCGTTATTTTGCATCGAGCCTAAGCACTTCCTTTGAAAGGCTACATCTCCAACAGCAAGGACTTCGTCCACGATTAATATGTCTGGTTCCATATGTGCGGCTATTGCAAAAGCAAGCCGAACATACATACCACTAGAGTACCGCTTGACAGGTGTATCTAAAAACTTCATAACTTCTGCAAAGCTTACGATTTCATCGAATTTAGCTCCAATATCTCTCTTGGACATTCCTAAGATAGCACCATTTAAGAATATATTTTCACGTCCAGTCAGTTCTGGGTGAAAACCGGTTCCAACTTCTAGAAGGCTGGCAACCCGTCCTTTAATACCAATAGTGCCTGTTGAAGGTGCAGTTATGCGGCTAAGCAACTTTAGCAAGGTTGATTTGCCAGCACCATTCCTCCCAATAATGCCAATACGGTCCCCTTGCTTTATTTCGAAGTTAATATCCTTTAGGGCCTCAAACGTTTCGATTTCTTCGTTGGGTGTTGTTGATAAAGGGTGTTTAATTCGATTTATTATACGTTCCCCGAAATTGCTTAGGCTGTCTGAAAGTGTTTTATAGCCTTCACTTTTTTGGTGACTGATTTTGTATTGTTTGGATATGTTCTCAGCTTTTATGACTGTGGTCATTTACGTTAAATTCCCATCGAGAATTAGATTATATCTGCAAATTTTCTTTCAGTTTTAGAAAAATACAAGTATCCGGTGGCTAACAACAATAATGTTATACCTATTGAGAGAATAAACCCTGGCCAGTAAAAACTCACATTATCTCCTAGAATACACCACCTAAACCCATCTATCACACCGACCATTGGGTTTAAAGAATATAACAAGCGCCACTGACTGCTTACTACCTCAGATGCGAACCCTACAGGAGAAACATAAAGGCCAAACTGCACTATGAAAGGAACAATATATCTAATATCCCTATACTTAACATTTAGAGCTGACATCCAAAATATGGTCGCAATGGTAAATGCGATTGCAAGCAATAGAACTAGTGGCAATAAAAGAATATTGATGCTTGGCATAAACTGATAATAAATCAAGATTAGGGCTAATATTGCGAACGAGATTAAAAAATCAATAAAGTTCACAAAAAGACTACTGATTGGGACAATTATTCTTGGAAAGTAAACTTTTGAAATCATATTGGAGTTGGCAATTAAAGCGTTACTGCCCTCTTGAAAGCTGCTAGCGAAAAAATACCAAGGTAGCATGGCAACAAAAACCATGATTGAATAAGGCGTGTTACCTTGAGACGGTAAACCTGCTATTTTTCCAAATATAATTGTGAACACGATCATCGTTAGCAGGGGTCTTAAGAATGCCCATAGAGCTCCTATAACCGTCTGTTTGTAACGAACTTTGTAGTCGCGCCATGCTAGAAAAAAGAGTAAATCTTTATATTGCCAAATTTCTTTTATAGCTTTATCTAATTGCTTATTTGCCTTAATAACTAGGTCATATTCTTTTTCATTCATTGATCAAGCCTATTAAACTCTACTGTTGCTTCGAAGAACTTTACATAACAAAGAAAATACAAAACCTTAAAATTCATCTAGCATTAATGATGAAGTATACATTGTTTTAGTCAGCCAGCTAGGGCTTGTTTTAAAGCTATTTTGAATCTTGAGTCCTATAATATGACATTTGACAGCGCTTTCTTTTTTATCTTTTTTTTGAGTACGTTAGCTGTATACCATGTTATTTCTAGCTGGGATTATAGAAAGGTTGTGTTACTAGTTAGTAGCTATTTTTTCTACACAATTTGGAACCCTCCTTATGTTTTGATATTACTGTTTTCAACGATATTTTCTTGGGTTATTGGCAACAAACTGACTCGCACTGGAAATGGACAAGAACGTAAAATATTACTGATTCTCGGTTTAGTGGGTACCCTAGGTTTATTAGCATTTTTCAAATATAGCGCTTTTTTATTAGATAACTTAATTCAGACTCTAAGCTTGATAGGTATATCTTATCAGCCTCCAATTTTAGACCTTCTTCTGCCTATTGGAATTTCATTTTATACCTTTCAAGCCCTGTCTTATATCTTGGATTGCTATAGACGAACTCAAGTTGCCCCCGTTTCATTAACTGACTTTGCGCTTTATGTTTCTTTCTTTCCTCAGCTTGTTGCTGGCCCAATAGTTAGAACAAATGAGTTTTTACCTCAATGTCGTAGTCTTAGAATTGTAACCTATAGTCATTTAGGTTGGGGTGGCGCTTTATTAATCATTGGGTTATTTATGAAGGTTGTTTTAGCTGATGCCTTTTTAGCACCAGTTGTAGATAAAGTGTATGGCAGCTATTTAAGTATTAGTGGTATAGACGCATGGGTTGCAGTATTTGCGTATTCAGGACAAATATACTTTGATTTTGCAGGTTATTCGACCTGTGCGATAGGGGTGGCTATGTGTTTTGGTTTTGGATTACCTGATAACTTTAGATACCCCTATGCCTCAATTGGATTTTCAGACTTTTGGCGGCGCTGGCACATATCTTTATCTCGATGGATAAGAGACTATCTTTATTTTTCAGTAGGTGGAAATAAAAAGGGAAGAAGCAAGGAGTATCGCAATCTCTTCATGACAATGCTTATTGCTGGCTTGTGGCATGGGGCTTCTTGGTTATTCGTTTTATGGGGAGGGTTGCATGGTATTTATCTTGTTTTAGAGCATTGGTTAAAGAAGAGCTTTAATGGCCGTATCGCGGCTTTGCCTATTCCTTCATTTTTTTTAATTGGGTTAACTTTTTTTATTGTTACGCTTACTTGGATACCTTTCCGGTCCCCAGATGTTTTTGTCGCGGTAAATATGCTTGCAAGCTTATTTGATACTGAAGTCGTATCGATAACAGATAGACTGGAACGTATAGAGGTTATCTCAATCATTGTTTTGTTATTCATATGGCAACTATATATGAGAAACCGGTATGTTGAGCATGTTGTCGAGCGTAGGCATTGGGTTTTAAGGGCGATAGCCCTGAGTGTTCTCGTTGTTTCTATTTTACTAGTAGAGGGGGAGGGAAGTCGTGCCTATATCTATTTCCAATTCTAGTACCCGTCGCCCAACTCAATTTTGGCTAAGAACTTGGGTGTTTGTTTGTGCTTTATCAGGTTTTAGTTTTATTGGTTGGGAGTTTTTTAATGTTGCCAATTCATTATGGAGAACGGGCACAAATGACAGTGAGCGTTTGTGGGCAGAGAAAAGAATTGAAGCAAGTCAGCTAGGCACGGCAGGCATAGTATTAATTGGCGCTTCACGAATACAGCTAGGTATAGACACCCTTCTATTACAAAAAATGACAGGGCAAAAAGTAATACAGCTTGCTATTGATGGAAACCCCTATATTTCGGTATTAGAGGATCTCGCAACTGACGAATCAATTTTAGGTACTATTATTGTCTCTACGACGGTAAATGGTTTGCTAAACAGTCAAAATCAGAAAAATAGGGCTAGCCAATACCTTAACTATTATCATTCAATTAGCACTCATTTATTTCGTTTTGATACGGTAGAAGCAAAGTTAACGGCTATATTACGTCGGTATTTTCGTTCGCGCTCAAACTTCGTGACGCCCTATAAATGGGCTCTATGGCCTAAAGATCGATTGGCTCAGGCTGGATACTTGAAATTTAATAGTGATCGGTCAGTGGAGGCAAACTATTCGTTGGTGGATGTAGGTAAAATGTATTCAGATAGGGTTAAAAGGCATTTGGGAGAAGAAAGTGAGGCTGTATATAGGTCAATACCAAAATTTGAAGATAACATAAAGCATGTCAACACTTTACTAACCAAAATTATGAGTAGAGGGGGGCGTGTTGTCTTTGTCAGATTCCCTACAGATAAGCAAATATGGGAAATTGACGATACTCGTTATCCCAAGAAACTATATTGGGATAAGTTTGCTCAACTATCGATTGCTCGAACAGTTCACTTTGGGGATTATCCGTCGTTGTCTGGTTTTAATTTACCTGATGGCTCCCACTTAGATCAGAGCGACAAAAAGGAATTTACGCGAGAACTTAGCAATATATTATTTAATTGCGGAAAAAATTATCTATCAATCGACGAGGACGGTACTCCTTGTGATTTAATTAGATAAGGTTTTTGCTATTTTGGCTGCGAAAGCAAAAAACGCCCACAAAAAAGCCGCTGCAATCCTTGCAGCGGCTCGTCAGTTTGATGCTTCCCTTACCATTCCCTAGGTAACCGGCCGTCCTTGTTTACTTCCCTGTCCGCATCCATACGTTAGTTGAAGTTTCCTGTTAAAGAAAACCCCATGTCGTCCTGACGAAGTGAATAGTACGGAAGTGCACAGTGGGCGTATGTAGGAAATATCCTAAATCCATGTGAGATATCTCTTACAAGGCTCGCTCTAAAAATGGCATAACCTTTGCTTTATTGTCCTCTAAGCACATTTACTTACGGATTTTTGACAGAATTAATCCACAATAAACATAACAACAATTTATGGGGTGATTTATGGATACACAGATTAAAAGCCAGGCAGAAATAATTAAAGAAAACCAAGACAACGAGCAGGCGTTTATTGATTATATAATCTGGTCTGTTGCTCATGATCAAGACCCGCACGCACTATATGATGATCCTATTTCTGTATTCAGGAGTGAGTCTCAGCAAGAAGTCGCGTAATGGGTCTGTAATCTAGGGTCTCGAATTAGTTAAACTGAGACTCTAGAGCATTGATAATAAGCTCAGACAGATCAATTCCATTACTGTGATGCTCGATGGTATTACAGGTAATGACCTTCTCGATATCGCTATCTGCTAAGGCTTGATAGTCGTTTTCTGAGAAAACCGCATGTACTCCAATACAGATCGGGGCTCTAAACCCTTCTGCTTTCAGCATGTCTGCCGTTTCTATCATGGTTCTTCCTGTGGAAATAATATCATCTACCAGTACTGGGGTGTGATCCGTCAATATTCCTGCATCAGGGGTTGATATTTTGACGTCACGATCGCCAAAACGTTCTTTCAGCAGCACTAGGTGAGGGCAGCCGATCATTTCTGCTGTTGCCGCAGCCCATTGCTCGCTTTCACTATCAGGCCCTATAACGAGCGGTTTTTTAATGTTTTGTTTGATCCAGTTGGCAATGGTGTTGTCGGCCTTTAGGACCTGAGTTTTGATGTTATATATTTCTGATAATGAGTGATAGCGATGAAGATGTGGGTCGATGGTGATTAATTCGTCAGTCGCCTCGCTGAGTAGTGATGCGAATACGGCTGAGGTAATGCACTCTCCAGTATGAAAACGCTTGTCTTGTCTCATATATGGCAGATAGGGGCTGACGATAGTGATGTGTTTAGCTTGTTGATCTCTTAATGCTTGGCAAAGAAACAATAAAGGTAATAGCTTGTCGTCAGGGCGGTGCAGGTTAGCCAGAATAACGACATTACGGTGTTGCACTGGGGTTATGGTTCTTACATAACTTTCGCCATCCGGGAAGCGACGAATATCAGTTGAGCCTAATTCAAATAGGTCACTGCTTAACAGTTGATTGCCAAGTGAACTGTTGTTATTGAATAGGGGGAATAGTAGCGGTTTCAAATGCTTTCCTCTTCTATGCAGATAGCGCCCGGGTGGTCACTTAAAAAGTTAATGGCGTATTGCAGCTCACCAGGCGCTTCAGAATGAATAGTAAACAAAGGGGTGCGTATTTCGACTTTATCGCCTAATTTGACGTGAAAATCGAGCCCTGCTGAAGGTGCAGCGGGTGCGCCAGCTAGTTTTGCTAATTTGGCGATCACTCGGTTGTTAATGTATGAAACGATACCTGTTTTTCCGGCTGTTACGCAATATGTATGAGCTGCTTTGGGAGGGCTCTTTAATCCTCCTTGAGCTTCACAGATTGCTTGAAATTTTACCCAAGCCTCTCCGGTGGTGATTTTGTGCTCCGCCAAGCGTTTACCTTGACCTTGGGGCGCGACTTTACCCATCTCTAAAATCTCGCCTGCGATTGTCGTAGCTCTATCTCTTAAATCCTGAGGCCCATGATGATGGTTGTTAAGGACTTGTAAGATATCTCTCGCCTCAAGGGCCGGTCCAATGCCATGACCAATGGGCTGCAAACCGTCAGAAAAAAGTGTTTTGACCGTGATGCCTAGCGCGTCGCCTGTTTTTACCAGTTGTTTAGCCAGCTTTCGCCCATAATTTAGGCTTCTGACTTTTGCTGTAACGCCCACCGGAATGTCAATGAGAACGTCTGTAGAGCCTGCTGCGATTTTCTTTGAGATAACAGAGGCGACCAGTTGACCCTCACTATCCAGGTCTAGTGCTTTTTCAATGCGTATTAGAATATCATCAGTCGGGCTTAGGCTGACAGACCCACCCCAGGCAATGCATCCACCTTCTTTTTCAACAACAGATCGCATGGTTTTTAAGCTGAGGTTAACCGGTGTCAGTGTTTCCATAGTGTCTGCTGTGCCTGCTGGCGAGGTGATAGCGCGTGAGGACGTTTTGGGCATAATAAGCCCAGATGCAGCAACGATGGCCACTACGATAGGGGTTGTTCTGTTTCCAGGTAGTCCTCCTACGCAGTGTTTATCCATGACCTTTTGGTTGCCCCAGTCTAGCTTGCTGCCGCAGGCAATCATTGCTTGAGTAAGGCTGATTATTTCGTTGGTAGAGAGGCGGCTGCCGGCACAAGAGGTGACAAAGGATGCGAGTTGAATATCCGAATAACTGCCGTCAGCAATATCGTTAATAATGTCGCTAGTATTTTGAGGTGTGAAAGGAGTGCCGTATATTTTTCCGCGTACACTGCTCATAGATTCAGCAGGTTTTGCGTGTGAAAAGGTCGCTTTTTCTCCTTCTGAAGCGCCCAGTAGGCGCCATGCAGACTCAGATAACCCCACCTCTTGATGTGACAGAATATCGGTGGTCACCATGTTGACGGTTGCAATAATACTATGGGAGTCGGTGCTAACGTTGATGCGAGATTGTGCATCAAACCCTTCTGATCGACAGACGTAACAGTCTTGCCGCATGTAAATAACTGGCTCCTGATGCGTGTCGATCCCCATTCTATGTAAGAGGAGGTAATTAATCGATTGTGGTTCTGCAGGGTTGATCATGACTAATATTCGAGTTGTGGATTATTCTTGTTAGGGCTTGTTGGTCAGAGTTGTTTTGGTACTTGCTCGTTAGATTTGATAGTTAATACTATGCCAATTTATCTGAACTGTCTTGCGTCAGGTCAACATATGCAACTAGCTGATTGAGCGCCTTATACTAATATTAAGACGATAACTGACCAGGAAACAGGCTGATGAAGATTAAATTTTTAGGTGGGGCAGGCACGGTAACAGGTTCCAAATACTTAATTACCCATGAGAATCAGCGAGTGCTGGTAGATTGTGGTCTCTATCAGGGGGTGAAAAAACTACGATTACGTAATTGGAAGCCTTTTCCTGTTGACCCTAAAACTATTAATGCGGTTGTTTTAACGCACGCGCATATCGATCATAGTGGTTATGTCCCAGTGCTGAGAAAAAGGGGGTTTAAAGGCCCTGTTTATTGTACTCAGGGTACTTATGATTTATGCAAAATATTACTGCCGGATTCAGGTTTTTTGCAAGAAGAGGATGCTCGTTATGCTAATAAGAAAAAGTTCTCTCGTCATAGCCCTGCGATGCCTCTGTATACTGAAAAAGACGCGATTGAGTCATTAAAACTGTTTAAGCCAGTTAATTACCTTAAGTCTATCAGTGTTGCCCACCATATATCGGCTACGTTTACACCAGTTGGGCATATTTTGGGCTCTTCTGCCGTTCAAATAACAGCAGGAGGGAAGACAATTACATTCAGTGGTGATGTGGGGCGTTCGGAAGATTTGGTAATGCATTCACCAGAGCCGTTGAGCGAAACAAGCTATCTCGTTGTCGAGTCGACGTATGGTAATCGACGACATGATGAAACGGATCCGTTTGAGTTCTTTAAAAATATTATCAATAAAACCATGGAAAGAGGTGGGATCGTATTATTTCCGTCATTTGCGGTAGGCCGTACTCAAACGATCCTCTATATTATCCAGCTACTTAAGGAGCGAAATGATATACCGGATGTGCCAGTGTTTTTGAATAGCCCGATGGCGATTACCGCAACCGAAATTTATTGCAGGCACCATAAAGAACATCGGTTAACGGCAGATGAATGCAATAAAATTGATAAAAGCACTCATTTTGTAAGGACGCCAGAGGAGTCAATTGAACTCAATAAACGAAAATATCCCTCCATTATTATTTCGGCCAGTGGCATGGCGAGTGGCGGTAGAGTTCTTCATCATTTAAAAACGCTTTTACCGAATCATAGGAATAGCGTGGTGTTTGTGGGTTTTCAGGCCCCTGGGACGCGAGGGGATGCGATGGTTAATGGAGTCGATCAGGTAAAAATACATGGGGCATATCACAAAGTTCGTGCGGAGGTCAGTCACTTAGATAGCTTATCTGCTCATGGGGATTATACTGAGATTCTCACATGGTTGGATCAATCAGATATCGCGCCTAAGCATGTATTCGTCACGCATGGGGAGCCCGCTGCGTCTGATAGTTTGCGCTTAAAATTGGAAGAAAAGTTTGGCTGGAAAGTGGATGTACCGGATGCCGGCGATGAATTTGAGCTTTGATTGACTAGTCTACTTTGACTAGGTCGTCTTCATCGCCAGAATTAACTTAGCAGTGAGTATTTTAAGTTACTAACTGCTAAATCATACTCTTGAAAATTTACTTAACCGTCAGCAGTGCCGCATTTTTCTCGACAGTTTTTTCGCCAATGCCAGAAACGCTTACGAGATCCTGAATATTAGAAAATGGACCATAGGCTTCTCGGTAATCCACAATAGCTTGAGCTTTCTTTAAGCCTATTCCCTTGATTGAAGATGCTAGTGTGTGCGCATCTGCACTATTAATGTTTATTTTTCCGGTTGCGATAGAAACGGCATGGGTTTGGCTGTCAGCGGCAGAAAAAGCATTTTGAGCCGACAGGAAAGTAACGCCAAAGGTTACGATTAGTGTTAACAGGGATAATATTTTTTTAATTCGCATTTGAAATTCCATTTAAAGCGATTAGGGTTGAACCTTGCATGAAAGATCTTTTCAGTACTAAGGTAAGTAAGCAGAATGTTTGGCCGTGAAGGGAGTAATAGAAGAGTAGGGTGCGTTAAGTCGGCGCAAATCCATATGCTCCATCCTTGGCTTAACGCGTCACCGAATCCTTTCAGTGTCTAACTTCCATATTATGTGCCTTATTGGGCAGCTTTTGCATCCATGCGGGGTCGCATTATACGTAGTTAAAATTGATTTTCTGTAGGATATTGACACTTTTTTCTGTGAGATATATCGCACAAAATAGATATTTGCTGGTGGTTGCCCGAAAGCTAGAGTGTTAGTTCATTAAAAGGATTGGCGGTCACTCTCTTTTTCGGTGCTAAAATGTTAGGTTAGATGTGAATGTTTCGATAAGAAGGACAGAACCGCAACGTATTGGATGAAGGGCTTCCGTTATTAGGGGCGATACGTTAGAGATGGCAAAGTACTACCAGCGAATATGGGCGTTAATGGAGGATAATTGCGCCAGAGCGGCAGCGGTATAAAGTAGCTATTGTTCAATGTTTGTAATGTTTGTAATGTTTGTAATGTTTGGATTTTGAGCAAGGCATATTTGAAAAGTGATGAGGACGTTATAATTGGGTTTAACGCTATATCAACAACAGTCTGAAAAGCTGGCTAGATTTAATGGCTATTTATTGGATGAGGCGGCTCTGCGATTAAAGCAATTTGATAATATGGCGTAAAATTATTGGGTTAAGGAGCTCGATTGTTCATGAATATATGGAAGTTGATATGGTAATTGTGTTTGATGTAGTAGAAAACCTCTATTATCAATTTGTTTTGGACTTTTTAACAAAGCCCTTTTCGGACTATTAGTAGCAAAGGATTATTATGAAAGTACTTCACCATGGAGCGGTGAATGGTGTTACCGGCTCCTGTCATGAGCTTAAAATTAGCGAGAATTTCGGTGTTTTAATCGATTGCGGCTTGTTTCAAGGTGCTGAAACGTCTGGAAAAGGCGCAAGCGCAATTAACCTCGAAATAGATTTCCCCATCGAGCATATAAAAGCGCTTATTGTTACCCATGTGCACATAGATCATGTTGGTCGTATTCCTTATCTTTTGGCTGCAGGCTTTAAGGGGCTGATCATTTGCTCTGAGCCCTCAGCCGTATTATTGCCCTTGGTGTTGGAGGATGCGATTAAAGTTGGCTTTACTCGAAATCGTCAACTGATCAACCGTTTTCTAAAAACGCTTAAACAGCAGATTAAACCCGTAGCGTATGGTGTGTGGCATTCTGTCTCTGCTGACTTAGATGTAAAGCTCAAGCCTGCTGGGCATATCTTGGGTTCAGCCTATGTTGAATGTAAGGTTAAGCAAGCATCGCTAACGAAAAAGATTATATTCTCGGGAGACCTGGGTGCACCGTATTCTCCATTGCTAGCCGCGCCTAAAGCCCCCTATGGTTGTGATGTATTAGTGATAGAAAGTACTTATGGTGATAAAGAACATGCAAGCCGAAAAAACCGAAAGCAGCAGTTACAGGGCGTGATCGAAAAAGCAGTCGAAGATAAAGGGGTTGTGTTAATACCTGCGTTTAGTATAGGGCGAACACAAGAGCTGATTTATGAGTTGGAAAGCATTATTCACCAGTGCCGTAATCAGCCACTCACTGATAATTTGACGTGGGATGATATTGAAATTGTCATTGATTCACCGCTAGCCTCAAAATTCACCGACGTCTATCGAGCACTTGAACCCTATTGGGATAAAGAAGCTCGCAAGCGCGTAAAATCAGGGCGCCATCCGTTGTCATTTGATCAGCTTACCACGATTGATGACCATCAAAGCCACTTAGATACGGTGGAGTACCTCAAGAAAACTGCACGGCCTACTATTGTGATTGCCGCGAGCGGTATGTGTGCAGGCGGGCGAATTCTTAATTACCTTAAAGTGTTACTAAGCGATAAGCGAACGGATGTTCTTTTTGTAGGGTATCAGGCCAAGAGCACACCGGGGCATGAAATCCAAAAATACGGCCCAAAAGGCGGTTATGTCATGATTGATGGGGATAAGTATCAGGTCAACGCTCAGGTTCATACTATCTCGGGCTACTCTGCTCACGCTGATCAGAAGAACTTAATTGACTTCGTGACGCGTATGCGAAGAAAGCCGCAGGAAATCCGCATTGTGCATGGCGATGACGACGCTAAAGGCGAACTTAAAGGTAAATACCGTCAGTTGCTTGGGGGTGATGCGAATATTATTATCCCAGGTTCTGATTAATTCATAATTTCCATGCATCTAAATGTCCAAACCACTATAATTACGCATTAACTATTCACTTTGATAGATGGACTTAACGTGACTCGCTACGAACAGGCTAAACAAACGCTCTTACAAACCCCCAAAACATGGCTCATTACTGGGGTGGCGGGGTTTATCGGCTCCAATTTATTAGAAACATTGCTATTGTTAAACCAAAAAGTAGTCGGGTTGGATAACTTCGCCACAGGTCATCAACATAACCTGGACGAAGTGAAAGGCGCGGTTACCGAAACCCAGTGGTCCAATTTTAATTTTATTGAAGGTGACATTAGAGAGCCTGAACACTGCAAAGCAGCTGTTACGGGTGTAGATTATGTCCTTCATCAAGCAGCTTTGGGTTCAGTGCCGCGTTCTATTAATGACCCTGCAACCACTAATGCTACTAATATCAGTGGTTATTTAAACATGCTAGTGGCAGCTCGTGATGAAGGCGTATCTAGTTTTACTTATGCCGCATCAAGTTCAACTTACGGTGACCATCCTGCATTACCTAAAATAGAAGAGAATATTGGTAATCCATTATCTCCTTATGCCGTTACTAAATACGTTAATGAACTGTATGCTGATGTGTTTGCCCGAACCTATGGATTTAAAGCTATAGGCCTGCGCTATTTTAATGTATTCGGCAAACGACAAGATCCTGACGGTGCCTACGCGGCGGTTATACCTAAATGGACTGCTTCAGCCATAAAGAACGAAGAGATCTTTATCAATGGTGACGGTGAAACTAGTCGAGACTTTTGCTTTATTGAAAATACGATGCAAATGAATATTCTGGCCGCTACTGCACCTGATGACGCAAAAAATGAAGTTTATAATGTTGCAGTAGGCGATAGAACGACCTTAAACACACTATTTAGCGCGATTAAAACAGCTTTGAATGAAAACGATGTATCGGTAGCGTTAGAACCGACTTATCGGGATTTTCGAGCAGGGGATGTAAGGCACTCTCAAGCAGATATTAGTAAATCGGTAAATCGCTTGGGCTATGCGCCGGAACATCGAATACTAGAGGGCATACAAAAAGCAATGCCCTGGTATATTGGGTTTATAGGACGTCAGTAATAGTTAAAGCCTGTTTATTAAGTCCTAAGTGATTTAATTTGAAGAAACTGATTAGTTTCGTTTGCCCGCATAGCTCAGTCCCTTTAGAATGTGTGATATATTTGAGTTGGTGTTCCGTAATAACATAAAGTGAGTGCAAAAATGAAGTTTTTGGTGACAGGTGGTGCTGGTTTTATTGGTTCAGCCGTTGTTCGGCATCTTATTAATAAAACAGACCATGAAGTCGTTAATGTTGATAAGCTCACTTATGCAGGTAATTTAGAAAGCTTAAAAGACGTTGATCAATCTGATCGATACAGCTTTGAGCAGGCCGATGTCTGTGATAGTCAGTCGATGACAATAATTCTTGAGCAATATCAGCCAGACTACATTATGCACCTAGCGGCAGAGTCTCATGTTGATCGTTCTATTGATGGTCCGGCAGCCTTTATTGAAACTAATATTGTCGGCACTTATGCGTTACTAGAAGTAGCGCGCACTTACTGGAGTAACCTTGAAGGTGAAAAGAAAGATACTTTCAGGTTTCACCATATCTCTACTGATGAAGTCTACGGTACTCTTGGCCCAGAAGGGCTATTCACCGAAGAGAATAGGTACGAGCCTAACTCCCCATATTCTGCTTCAAAAGCGTCATCAGATCATTTGGTTAGGGCATGGCGAGAGACCTACGGTCTACCAACGGTCATCACTAACTGCTCAAATAACTATGGTCCTTACCATTTTCCTGAGAAGTTAATCCCGTTGGTGATATTGAATGCACTTGCGGGTAAACCACTTCCTATTTATGGCAAGGGAGATCAAATTCGTGACTGGTTGTATGTAGAAGACCATGCCCAAGCCTTGGTTAAAGTGGTTACAGAAGGTAAGCTGGGTGAAACCTATAATATAGGTGGCCATAACGAAAAGCAGAACATCGAAGTGGTTAAAACGCTTTGTAGCTTACTAGAAGAGCTAGTGCCAACTAACCCTCATTCGCTAAAGGGAGGAAACCCAAAAGGTTTTGAAGGGTTAATCACTTATGTAGCAGACCGTCCAGGTCATGATGTACGCTATGCTATTGATGCCTCGAAAATAGAAAGAGAGTTAGGCTGGGCACCAGAAGAGACGTTTGAAACTGGCATGCGTAAAACCGTTCAGTGGTATTTAGATAATAAAGAGTGGTGGGAGCATGTGTTAGACGGCTCTTATCAAGGTGAACGTTTAGGGTTAGGGGAGTAGGAATGAAAGGAATAATTTTAGCGGGCGGTTCAGGCACCCGCTTACACCCAATTACACGAGGTGTATCCAAACAGCTTTTGCCCATTTACGATAAGCCAATGATCTATTACCCGATCTCAGTGCTCATGTTAGCGGGTATTCGTGAAATTTTAATCATATCCACCCCTGATGATCTACCGTTTTTTGAAAAGATGCTCGGTGATGGTAGCAACTTTGGGGTTGAACTCTCCTATGCTGAACAGCCTTCTCCTGACGGTTTGGCGCAGGCATTCATAATAGGGGAGCAGTTTATTGGAGATGATAGTGTTTGTTTGGTGTTGGGTGATAACATCTTCCACGGGGAACACTTTTCTCAGAAGCTGAAGTTAGCAGTTGATAAAGGTGCTGGCGCCACGGTGTTTGGCTATCGGGTGAGTGATCCAGAGCGCTTTGGTGTGGTTGAGTTCGACGAGAGTGGGCAAGCCATATCCATAGAAGAAAAACCAAAAGTTCCTAAATCTCACCATGCGGTAACCGGTCTTTATTTTTATGATAACGATGTGGTCAAAATCGCTAAAAGTGTCAAACCTTCTGAGCGTGGTGAATTAGAAATTACTGCTGTTAATAACGCCTATCTTGAACGAGGCGATTTAAGTGTTGTCCAGTTAGGGCGTGGCTTTGCATGGCTTGATACTGGTACTCATGATAGTTTGTTAGAGGCGGCTCATTTTGTTCAAACTATCGAGGCGAGGCAAGGGCTTAAGGTCGCATGCCTGGAGGAAATTGGTTATCACAATGGTTGGTTGTCTAAAGAACAACTTCAAGTACAAGCTGAGTCTCTTTTAAAAACGGGGTATGGGCAGTACTTACTCAGCGTGGTAGAGGGAACAGTTTAAGAATGAAGGTGACACATACTAAATTAGATGGCTGTGTGATTATCGAACCTAAAGTGTTTGGTGATCATAGAGGTTTTTTCAAAGAGACGTTTCAAGCAGATCGTTATAAGGACGCCGGCTTAGATCTTCCCTTTGTACAAGATAACCACTCTCGTTCTTCGCAGGGTGTTTTAAGGGGGCTTCATTTTCAGAAAACGAAACCTCAAGGCAAACTGGTCAGTTGTTCACTGGGTGAAGTGTTCGATGTGGCTGTAGATTTGAGGCCAGACTCCTCAACCTACGGCCAATGGGCGGGAGTTATGCTAACGGGTGATAATCACACCCAGTTTTATGTTCCGCCAGGTTTTGCTCATGGTTTTGTTGTATTAAGTGAAGTCGCAGACTTTCAATATAAGTGCACAGATTACTATGACCCTAGTGATGAAGGTGGGTTGATTTGGAATGATCCAGATGTAGGCATTGAATGGCCTTTAGCTGGCATTACGCCAAAACTGTCTGATAAAGACCAGATACTTCCTCGATTGAAAGCGCTAAGTAGGGGCTAGAGGTTAGATTATGAAAATACTTATTACAGGCGCAAAAGGCCAGGTCGGAACCGATGTTGTCATAGAGGCCAAAAAGCGTAAACATGAAGTATATGGGTTTTCATCTTCTGAACTGGATATTACCAATCAACAGGTTGTAGATAGCCAGCTAAGCTCAGTAATGCCTGATGTCGTTATTAATGCAGCCGCCTATACTGCGGTAGATAAAGCCGAAACCGAACAAGATAAGGCTTATGCGATTAATGAACTAGGTGTAAAAAATCTAGCGGATACATGTAAAAAACTCGATATACCTTTACTTCATATATCAACCGATTATGTGTTTGATGGTGAGAAAAAAGAGCCCTATGTAGAGACGGATACGCCTAACCCTACTAGTGTTTATGGTGCTTCTAAGTTGGCTGGAGAGATAGCCCTTCAAAAAGCATGGTATAAGCATATTATATTGCGTGTTAGCTGGGTATTTGGTGAACATGGTAATAATTTTGTTAAAACCATGTTACGGCTAGCGCAAGAACGAGATGAGATCTCTGTTGTTGATGATCAGTATGGGGCGCCTACTCCAGCCCAAGGGATTGCAAGCGAAATTATAAAGTGCGTGCAAAGTAATCAACTGGATTATGGGGTGTTTCATCTACAGGTTGATCCAGGAGTTACTTGGTATGAGTTTGCTCAAGAAGTTTTTTCTCAATCGGTTGAACTTGGAATTTTAGCTAAGTCCCCTGTAGTGAGAAGTATAACCTCTAATCAATTTCCTACTCCAGTGAAGCGCCCCTCAAACTCTAAGCTGGCGAGTGAGCGCCTTGGCGTGTTCAGTGTTCTTGATTGGAAGCTTGCTTTAAGAAGCATGTTAACTACCTTAAGTTAGTAAAAAGGATTAAATATGTTGTTTGTAAGTTCGCTAGTAGATAACTGGCGATTAATTTTGAGGATGACTAAGCGTGATGTTGTAGGTCGCTATCGAGGGTCATTATTCGGTATCATTTGGTCATTTTTTAATCCTTTGTTGATGCTTGCTGTTTACTCTTTTGTTTTTGGTTTGGTTTTTAAAGCAAAATGGGGGACTGATACTACTAGTAATTTTTCTGTTATTTTATTTACGGGTCTGATTTTTCATGGTTTTTTGGGGGAGTGTATTGGTAGGGCCCCAGGGCTTATTGTTGCAAATGCAACATATGTAAAAAAAGTGGTTTTTCCTCTCGATAGCTTAGTGTGGGTCTCTGTATTTAGTTCATTATTTCACTTTTTTGTTAGCCTATTCATTCTAATGCTCGCGGAAATAGTTACTTCCCAATCAATTCCATGGACATGGATTTATTTACCGTTTGTACTATTACCGCTGTTTTTTGTGTGCTTAGGTGTGACATGGTTATTGGCATCTTTAGGTGTTTTTATTAGAGACATAGCGCAAATGACAGGGATAGTTGTGACAATTTTGTTATTTCTTTGCCCAATAGTTTACCCATTAGAAGTAATACCAGAAGAATACCAAAAGTATATTTTGATGAACCCATTGACGATTATTGTTGAGCAGGCGCGCTCAATTTTAGTATTTGGGAGAGCTCCAGATCTGCAGACATTATTCTTGTATGGGGGAGGGGCTGTAATATTTTCTCAGCTTAGTTATATTTGGTTTAGTAAAACTAAAAGAGGGTTTGCTGATGTCCTCTAATGACTTGGGTAATATTGCAATTAGAGTAAATAATGTTTCGAAAATATATCAAGTTTATGATAAGCCTATCAATAGACTGAAACAGAGCTTTATGCCTCGCATGCAAAGCCTGTTTGGTTTGTCTCAGAAAAACTACTGTCGTGAATTTCAATCGCTTAATAAAATTAGCTTTGAGGTTAAAAAGGGGGAAACAGTAGGCATTGTTGGCCGTAATGGAGCGGGTAAGTCCACCCTTCTACAAATTATATGCGGTACACTTTCACCATCTAGCGGCGATGTGGCGGTTAATGGCAGGGTCGCAGCATTGTTGGAGTTGGGGGCTGGTTTTAATCCTGAGTTTACGGGGCGTGAAAATGTATATATGAGCGCTTCAATACTAGGGTTGAATGAAGGGCAGATAGATCAACGATATGACTCGATAGTCAAATTTGCTGATATCGGTGAATATTTAGATCAACCTGTTAAGACCTATTCAAGCGGAATGTATGTGAGATTGGCTTTTGCTGTTATTGCACATGTAGATGCAGATATATTGGTAATAGATGAGGCATTGGCAGTAGGAGATGCTTTCTTTACGCAAAAGTGTATGCGTTTTTTGCGCACATTCATGGAGGCGGGTACTGTACTCTTTGTTAGTCATGATACAGCTTCGATTAGGAGTCTCTGTCAGTCTGCTGTATTGCTAAACGAAGGTTGTGTCGAAATGATATCGGATGCAAAGTCGGTATCAGAGCACTATTTGGAAGAAATATATAGAGAGCAGCAAGATGTAGATGGGGTTAAAGATGCAGAAAGTAATAACTCTCCTTCTACCCCTGAACAAGAAGTTACTCCAGAAGATGATCACGAGTATAAAAATAAAAAAGGTTTTGGCGCTGGTGGGGCAGAAATTACAAAAGTTACATTAAGTGATATTAAAGGGGAGCCTCTGACTCTATTAACCTCTAACCAAAAGGTGAGGTTGAGTATAAGAGCGCGTTCAAATAATGATATTTCTGATGTCGTGGTTGGCTTCTTAGTTAAGGACCGCCTTGGTCAAGAGCTCTTTGGTGATAATACTACTGTATCAGGTAAGGCGTCCGGTGTTTTTATACATGAAAATAGTGCCTTTGGTACTGAGTTTGTGTTTGAAATGCCATCACTACCTGCCGGAGATTATTCCATTACTGTCGCTATTGCTGACGGGCAAGTACTTGATCACGTTCAGCACCATTGGATTCATGATGCTATTGTTTTTAAGTCTATACCGGATAGCCCTGTTTATGGCTTGGTAGGCTTACCTATGATAAGTATCGAGTGTCGTGTGTTGTCATAACTTGAAATTCTTTTCAATAAGCAGATCAAAATTAGAATGTTTTTACGCTCGTTAATAGTTAATTGAGTTATGGGCTGCGGTGAGAGTGGGTTTGTTTTTGGTGGGTAAGTGAACCATAAAGTTGGTTTTTTATTAAGCACTATTAAACTATGTTGTTTTAGGTGTTTAATCATTATACGTAGTAAATGTATTCAATAAATAGGTTATAACATGGCATTGTGGGATATTTTTCAAACAAATACAGGGAAAGTAATACATAAATGGGTTCACTACTTTCCTATATACGAAAGGTTTTTTCAAGAATATGTAGGAAAACCGTTTGTTCTTTTTGAAATTGGTTGTGGTCGTGGTGGATCTTTACAAATGTGGAAAAAATATTTCGGTCCGCATGTGATCATCGTTGGGCTTGATATTAATCCAGATTGCAAAGATTTTGAGGAGGAGCAGATTAATGTTCGTATAGGTTGTCAGGCAGATATTGCTTTTTTAGAAAGCGTGATTGATGAGTTTGGAGTGCCTGATATTGTGCTTGATGATGGTAGTCACATAATGTCAGATATCGTTAATACATTTAATTATTTATACTCTAAAACGAATGATAAAGGGCTGTATATTGTTGAGGATCTTCATACTGCATATTGGGAAGAGTATGAAGGGGGAGTCGGGGTTGATGGGTCTTTTATTGAAAAATGTAAAAGTTTAATTGATGAACTTAATTCTGTTCATACAAGAGGGGTTTTGCCGGAAAGTGGGTTTTCTAAGTCTACAATGGCAATGCATTTCTACGATAGTATGGTTGTTTTCGAAAAGGGTGCTTATGGGCGAAAATATGCGCCAGAGATAGGTAATTCATAGTTGTTGAGTATATGAGGGTGTTGCCTTGTAGAAGTAAATCTATTATGTGTAAGGAGGGTAGGTTGAATATCAACGAAAGTATTTTTCTGCAGCCGTTAATGAACCATAAGGATAGTGCCTGGAGAGGCCATGCTCCATTTGCTGGTTGGTTGGTTGAGGAGTTTCGTCCTCGTACGATTGTAGAATTAGGTTCGCACACGGGTTTTTCATATCTAGTCTTCTGCCAGGCGGTTAAAGCTCTTGGTTACAGTGCTAAATGCTACGCGATTGATACCTGGGAAGGTGACATTCATGCGGGGCTTTACGGTAACGATATTTATAAAGAACTGAAGTCATACAGTGATGATCTATATGGGGGAACCTCTAACTTATTAAAAATGTATTTTGATAATGCACTCAATAATTTCGAGGATGGCAGTGTTGATTTATTACATATAGATGGTTTGCATACATATGATGCGGTAAAGCACGATTATGAAACATGGAAGCCAAAATTATCCACACAAGGGATAATTTTATTCCATGACACTTGTGTTAAAGGTCGAGACTTTGGAGTCTGGAAACTCTGGGAAGAGTTGAAGGATGAATATCCCAGTATATCCTTCACTCACTCTTCTGGTCTTGGGTGTCTTTTTGTAGGTAATGACCTGAATACTTCAAAGCTCGACTTTCTAAAGGACCCTTGCAAGGTAATTCAGGCTCAGTTGCTCTGTTCATTTTTGGGAAAGCATGTAGATGAAATCCATCGATTAGGAAAAGCTGCTGTGGCATTGGAATTATTAACACATTCATCGAAAGCTATAGAGGAGCAGCTCCGACAACAGTTAGGGATTCTTACTGATAAATGTTCTCATTTAGAATTAGAAATTAAACAAAAAAATGATTCTTCTTTTAAGAAAATAACCCGTCACTTAATAAAATCTAGACGGAATTTTTGAAGAGCAACTTTTTATTTTGTTGCTTGGCAATATGTGAACTTTATTGGAAGGGATAATGTACAGCGTTTTACTCTTAGATACCAAGGCAAAAAATCCAAATCACTACCTTGTAAATGCGCTTATGTATGCCCTAGAAGAGCATCCTGAGGTATCTTCAGTCGTAATGACTGATTATGGTAGAGCTATTAGCGACGCTAAACAATATTCCTGTAATCTTTTTTTGGCCTTTGATGGGGAAGAAATAAATCTTGATATCTGTCAAAGAGTTGCCGAAATATGTAGCCGCTCGGTCGTGTGGTTTACAGAAGATCCGTACGAGCGAGATGTGAATGTTAAAGCATCAGAATTGTTCGATTTGGTTTTTACGAATGATGCTGGAAGTGTGAAATCCTATGGGGCTAAAGGCCGTCACTTGCCTTTGGCCGCTAGTGAAAAATATCATTTTTTCCCAACCCATAAGAGTGATCATGATTATCGTTATGACCTTTTCTTTGTAGGTACTGCGTGGCCAAATCGTGTCAGGTTAATTAATGATATCTTAGCTAGCTTGCATGATATTAAATTAAAATTGGCATTGCCATCAAATGAGCATTTGCCAGAGTTTAGTCTTGGATATCCTTCTAGTTTCTATAATTGGAGAGTTCCCAATACAGAGTTTTGCCGTTTAGCAAACAATAGTTCAGTGTCTTTAAGTATACCTCGAGATTTTTCTGGATGCGGTGGTATAAGTGTGGCTGAAACTCCAGGTCCTAGGCTTTTTGAGTTGGCAATGGCTGGAACATTTCAGTTAGTAGATGTAGCAACTTTAGGTGTTGATCAGTTTTATGTTGAAGGTCAAGATTACATTAGCTTTGTCGATGCGGACGATTGTATCGATAAGCTGAATTATTATTTAAACAACCCTAGTGAGCGTATTGTAATAGCTGAGAACGCTCAGAAAAAAACCCTAGAAAAACATACTTACATTAATCGGTTGGATATAATGTTTGGTGAGTTATCCAAAGTACCTGAATATAAGGCTCTTCACCATAAAAGTGTTAAAGTTTGTAAGGATAAGGTTTTAATTGTTACTCATAATGTATTGGGTCGTGGGCAGTTTGGTGGAGTTGAAGTTTATCAGGATGCTTTGACCCAAGAATTACAGGATAAATTTGAACTATATTACTATGTACCCGCTGACTCACCTGCAAGTGGGTTGTCTTATGTGGTTCTTGATTGTGATTATATAGAATTAAAGGGCTACTCTGCCACCTTGGCTGAAGGTGGGAGTATCGATCACTACCTTTCCTCATCTAGCCACGAGAAACTCTTTCATCAAGTGTTGTCGGAATACAATATATCATTGGTACATTTTCAGCACTTTTTGGGGCATATGCCTTCGTTACCATTTGTTAGCAAAGCGCTAGCTATTCCATCAGTATTTAGTGTTCATGATTACTTTCCTATTTGCTCAAAATTTAATCTATTGGATTTTAGAGGTGGGTACTGTGCTCCAGATGTTCGATCTGAAAAAAATTGTGATATTTGTTTAAGAGAAATGGATGGTGCCATCTCAGGTAGTCAGAGCAAGCGCAGGTTGTTTATGAGGAGAGTGTTTGAGCAATTCGACATTGTTCATGCGAATTCTAAGTCAACCTTAAATATGGTAAAAGCACTCTATCCAACTTTGAAATCAGAGCTTTTTAAGGTTGAGGGGATTCCTATTGCATCATCATCTGTTGACCGACTGAAAAAAGAAAGCCGAGTGCCAAATAGTGGGCTAAATGTGGCTATTATTGGTAACTTTACGAAAAATAAAGGGGGAGATCATTTTGTTCGAATATTCGACGAGATGAGAGACTGCAATATTAGTTTTAATGTTCATGGAGCCGTGGCGCCTGAGTATTTTGAAGTACTCCGTTTCATGTCTAATGTGAATGTTTATCATCAATATACGCCTTCAGAGGTTTCAGGTATTTTGGAAAATATTGATGTGTCGTTACATTTATCAATATGGCCTGAGACATACTGTTTAACATTATCTGAAGTTTGGAAACATGGTGTTGTCCCTATAGTCTTTGATATTGGGGCGTTAGGTGAGCGGGTTCAAAATTCCGTTAATGGTTTTAAAGTGCCTTTTCAAGATACGGGAGCAGTTGTTGAAATATTGCAACGTATCTTGTTTGAATCCTCTGAGCTAGATCGGATAAGATTAAATATTCAAGATGATTATTATGTGTCACTTCCATCACATAAGCAATGGGTCGAAGATTTGTATAGTGAGTTGATTGATTGTAATAGCTCGTCTATATCTAATGTGGTTACGCTGGGGAGCTTAGATTTAGACTTAATAGGTCTGCCTGTCAATGACAATAAATGGTTTAAACTGCAGCCAGCCATTAAGAGTACCACCGAAGAAATAGAGGAGGTTACGTTATATGAAATAGAGGAGGTTACGTTATATAATGAAACAAGTAGAAGCTTGAGTGAACACCTTCATTATGTGGTTCAGTATATACGTAGATATGGCATTCTTCGCGCATCATTAAAAATTGTTACTGTATCACTTAGGAGACTCGGTACATTTACCGTTAAGTAGTGACTATGATCATGCTAGATAATAGAAAGAAGGTCTTGGTTGTAGGTGCATCCCCAGACTCTGTAAATCAGAATACAATAATGCGTAGTTTTGTTGTTGAAGGTTTTGTGGATCTATTTGGGAATGATTATGTAGAGGAGTCACCTTTAGAATACTCTTATGTACTTGCTAAGAAATTTGAGCCTAATTTGATCGTTGCTTTTGGTTCTTGCATGCCTGACGAGTGCGACTATAGCTTGTTACGAAAAGCGTGTGATGAGCTAAAGATTCCTCTTATATTTTGGTTACATGATGACCCTTATGAGATCGATTTCAACTACCGGGCTATCAGCGTCGCTGATTATATTTTTTCGAATGATAAGTGGGCGACTGAATTTTATAATCACCCAAATAGCTACCATCTACCTATGGCTGCAAGTAAAAGCGCACACTTTCGACCACAAACTTGCAATACGCTGCAGGACTTCTTTTTTTGTGGTGTTGCATTTCCGAACCGTCAACAATTGATTGGAGATATAGCTCCATTACTTCGGAAGTACAAAACAACTATTTTAGGGGCTGATTGGCCTATAGATGAGTGTGAGTTTACCGAGAATCGTCGGGTAGGCAATTCAGAACTTTCTGATTACTACCAGAATAGTAAGTTTGTGATTAATATTGGACGAGACTTTAATCTTGCAAATGACCGATATCAATTAGTGCCTAGTACTCCTGGCCCAAGAACGTTTGAGGCGGCAATGGCTGGCGCAGTTCAGTTATATTTTGTAGAGAGTATGGAGATAGTTGAGTATTTTGAGGATGGAAGTGAGATTTTATTGTTTGATGATTTAAAAGGTTTAACTGATATTGTAGAGCGCCTAGCTGAAAATCCAGAAGCACGAAATAGTATTGGAAAAAATGCGCAAAGGCGTGCATTGAAGGAGCATACTTACTATGAGCGTATTAAGAGTATGTTAGAAGTTATAGATATTTAATTATTGACTAATAAAAAATAACAACATCGGGTAAATTTGATATGACCTCAAAGGTTATTACATTAGCAGAAAAGAGAAATGAAATTTTGTCAATTTTTGATAAAACTACAGATATGCATATTCAAAATGGTCTGCACTCTGAATACTGCCTCATTCAAAAGTATTGGAACCGTCCAATTATTGATGCTTTAGTTAACCATGTCCATGCGCCTGCAGGAAAAATGATGGTCTTAGGTAGCTTCTTAGGCATAACTGAGACCGCTATGGCTGGGTGCTTTGACGAGATAACGGGTGTTGACCTAGAAAATTTTTATCCTGCATCATTACTTCCTAATAATGTTAAGTTCCATAAGGCAAACTTAGACTCTTGTTCGTGGGAGTTGCCAAATGAGTTTTATGACGTGGTTATGATGGTAGAAGTACTGGAGCACTTAATGTGGTCCCCTATCTCATTACTAAAATGGATATCCAAGCATTGCTCGATATTCGCCGTTACAACACCTGATGATAGGGAATGGCCTGTTTTAGATGATCTCCCATATATGCGTCATACTCATTTTTCTACGATCCCTCCAGCCTTCGAAGGCGCTTCGGGTAACCCAGAGCCAATGAAGCATTGTAAGCAGTATACTCAGGAGGAGTTTATTGAGTTATTGTCTTTCTGTGGGTTTAAGCTGCTAGAACTAAAGCGAGTTGGGGAAGGCGGGCATCAGATGCTCGCTATATGTACGCCAAGATAGATTGTGATTGCATATAGATTTTATAGTAATCGTGTATTGTTTTTAGGCTGTAAGTATATATTAATTATTAAACGATACTTACATACGTTCGTATTTTTACTATTTCATTTATTCAATATTATCTACTATGCGTCGCTAAGGCTTAAAATTGAGATTTTTGAGAGTTAAATCTGATGTTTTATTATATTTAATCGCCTGATTATTTATGACTATTTTAACTATTATATTTGTTCGTAGCGTTGGCCGCTTCTATTTCGAAACTTCGATATGCAGAGACTAATAGTTCTATTTGGATATGAGTCGCGCTTGGCTATAGCATTCATTTTTTCATTTAGCTGTAATAACTACATCTTTAGTTTTCTTACTATCAAGGTGGCGTAGCAGGTTAGATGAACTTAGTTTTCATCATATTTAACTAAAATTTGGGTGAGTACATGTACTCAATAGTGCAGTTTTTATTAAGATCAATTTTATAGGGTGTTAATGTGCTAACTAGCTTGTTTGTATTATTGTTTATTATATCAATATTTAGTTCCGGATTTTATCTTAGAAGCAAAATTCTGAGAAGTATGGATGGTGCTACAGGTTTCTTCTCAGCTATTGCGCTTGGTGTTTTTGCACATGGCATATTTGGACTGCTTGTTTCGTTTTGTGGCGACAATAAGCACGAGGTTTCACTTGTTATATTCTTTTTAAATTTGATACTTTTTGCGAAACCTGCATTTATAGCGTTAAAAACTGATTGGATGGATTTCTCGAGGATCGAGAGGACTGTTATCGGTGTGTGGCCTGCGTTGGTAATTGTTTTGATTGGAATTACTCTAATTCCTGTAGATATGCCAAAAACATTGATCGATGGGCCATATGTATTTAAAAACGATGAATTACATGTCCGAATACAACGGATAACAGGCGACCTTCCGGCAGATAATTTTGTACCTCATGTGGCGAGCGAGTTTATGTTACGTGATATTTCATTCACAGAAAATAGACCTATGTTACCCGGCCAAGAGGTGGTAAATAGAACCTTCTTAATGCCGCTAATTAGTGTTTATTTTCAGTCGATTATAGGACAGCGGGCTCTGCAGAAAGAACCTCTGGGTACTTTTGAATATGTAGGAACTCAATGGCCTGACGTAGGTAGTTTAGGGGAAGGTAAGTATTTCTATAGATTTTTAGTTGTTGGTATATTACTTAATTCATTGTTGTTTTTGTCATTAGTTGTAATCGCGAGAAAAATGAAAATGCAATGGGTGTTGTTACCTGCTGCATTGATTATGGCCACAACACCCTATTTTATTAGTCAGGTAATTTTTACTTGGCCTAAAAGCCTTGCAGGGTACTTTATAATTTTGGCTGTGTTATTAGTGGCCGAGAAAAAATTCTACTGGTTTGCAGGCTTACTATTCGCTTTAGCTTATCACAGTCATCCATTTGCGATGGGGTTCGCAGGCTTTACAGGTCTGTTTTTAATTTATCACTGGATAATGCAACAATGTACATTTAAAAATGTGCTCGAATTCGGTGGGGTTTTTGTATTAATAATTGCTCCTTGGTTTTTTTGGACCCATATCGTTCTTGATATAAGTGGCGATTTAGTTGGCCAGAATTTTTTCAATTTTAATAGCTGGGTTGATTTTTTCTGGGTGAGAATAACTAATTTATTTACACTCACCATGCCAATCATGTTATCAGCTAGCTCACTTAACAGTAATACATTTTATCTTCAGTCAAATGTATGTATACCTGGTATCGTGGGGTTATTTTTTGTTGTTCAGTCACTTCTATGGTTTTATGAGAATGGTAGAGAAAATAGGTACTTATCCATATGGTATGTGTTATTACCATTAGTTCTTATGTGGGGCATATTTAGTGTTCCAAATGTACCCGCTTTGCACGGTTTCCAAAGTATTTTTCCTTTTATGTTGATGGTCGGTCTGCATTTTTCAAAACAGAAGTTTACTAACTATACATTTTATACTTTAGTTGCGGCGCAATTGGCTCTAAACCTAACCGTAATAATAGCTAGAGGGTCTGATGTCTTTATGTTTTAATGTCGTCGTTTTCTAATGACGAAGCGATACTGGCCTTTTTTATGGTGTTATACAGCTCTAGTTATTTTTCAAATTGATCACTCGCAGTGGTTATGGGAGTTAAGTGCTGGGCTTTAATCAATGTTCGAATATATGCTAGAACTATAATAGGTTTGATTAATATACGATGAAAAATATAAAATATTTCATGTCAATTTATTGGGCTTGGGGTCACTTTGGTGGCGCCCTTGGCCTAGTGCGAAGGATCAAAAAAACACTTAGAAAAGATGGTCTTTCTGGTCTGGTTGAGAAAATAATTGCGATATTCTTGTTGATAAAAAATCGAAGCGAGGAAGCTCCGGATATTCATTTAGAAAGGTATTCTGAGTGGGTCGAAGAGTATGACGCCTTAACTGAAATAAATTTAAAACAATATCGAGAGGAGCTCGTTGACTTACCCTTTCAGCCACTTATCTCGATATTGGTTCCCATATATAATTGTCCAGAGCTATTTCTTAAGCGCATGATCGAATCTGTCGAAGCTCAGATTTACCCTAATTGGGAGCTATGTTTGGCGGATGACTGTTCTCCCGATCCTCATGTTAAGCGTGTTATCAATGAGTATGCCCAGCGAGATAATAGAATTAAGGTTATTCACCGTGAAAAAAATGGTCACATATCGGAAGCAACTAATTCATGCTTAGATATTGCTAAAGGCGAATATATAGCGCTACTTGATCACGATGATGAACTCAGGCCACACTCTCTATTCTGGATGGTTAAAGAACTAAATGAATACCCAAATGCTCAATTTATCTACTCTGATGAAGATAAAATAGATGAGGATGGGGAGCGTTTTCTACCTCACTTCAAACCAGACTGGAGTCCTGAGTTGTTTTACTCTCAGAATTACTTATGTCACTTTTCAGTTATAAAGCGCCAATTAGTTGAGGATGCAGGTAGGTATCGAAAGGGGGTTGAAGGCTCACAAGACTTTGACTTGTTCTTGAGATGTACTGCAATGTTGAACGATGAAGATATTAGACATATCCCGAGAATACTTTACCACTGGCGAGCAATCGAGGGCTCCACTGCTTTGGATTTAGGGGAGAAAAATTACGCTCATGATGCAGGCGTTAAGTCGTTAAGTGATTTTGTAAGCGTGAACTATGAAAATTCTGAAGTAGTTGATGGTGCGTTTCCGACCACTTACCGGATTAAGCATAACCTGCAAGTTGAGCCTTCGGTGACATTGATTATCCCAACAAAGGATTGCCTCGACCTGCTTGCAAACGGTGTTTCGAGCATTCTTGAAAAAACGACTTATTCAAACTACGAGATTTTGATCATTAACAATCGCTCCGAAAAACTCGAAACTTTAGAATATTTTGAAGAAATTAAAAAATATAAAAATGTTAGGGTTCTCGATTATGATGCGCCCTTTAACTTTTCTGCAATAAATAATTTCGCGGTCAGTCAATGTGAGTCTGATATTGTTGGTTTAATTAATAATGATATAGAGGTTATTAATGAAAACTGGCTTATTGAAATGGTTTCTCACGCTGTTTTAGAAGGTGCTGGGTGTATAGGCGCTAAGTTATATTACCCAAACCAAACTATTCAACATGGAGGAGTGGTGTTATGGCGTTGTGGTATAGCCGAGCATCTTCATAAAGGGTTTCAGAGAAGCCAGCCTGGATATTTTGCGCACTTGATGGTGCCGCTAAATGTTACCGCTGTAACTGGAGCTTGTTTGGTTGTAAGGCGAGAGCTATATCTTCAAGTTGGAGGGTTAGATGAAACGCTAACTGTTGCCTACAATGACGTCGACTTTTGTTTGAAAGTTAGAGAGCTTGGTAATCGAAATATATGGTTGCCTTATGCTGAACTATATCATCATGAATCAGTATCAAGAGGGGCCGATGACTCGCCAGAAAAAGCCGAACGACTTGAACAAGAGTCAGAATATCTATTTACAAAATGGAAAGAAAAAATACCGGAAGACCCTTACTTCAATCCTAATTTTTCATTAGACAATTTAAATATTGAACCTGCCTTCCCTCCTCGAATTCGCTTGTAGTAGTGCGGGCTTGGATAGCGTTGATAATAGTGTGGGGATATTGGGGTCGGAGAGTAAGGTAATGGGGCAATTCTAATGATGGAACAAAAGAATACGTTAGTGGTAGACTTGGATGGTACGTTAATTAAGTCAGATTTACTGGTCGAATCACTATTTGCGTTGCTGCGTAAGTCTCCGTTAATGGTGTTTTTAGTTCCCTTTTGGCTGCTAAAAGGAAAGGCTTATCTAAAGCAAGCTATTGCAAACCTGATATCAATTGATGTGACGTTACTGCCTTATAATAGAGACGTTTTAGATTATATAACTCATGAGAAGTCTAAAGGACGTGAAATTGTCCTAGCAACAGCGTCAAATAAGAAATATGCAAACGCTATTGGTGAATACCTTAAAGTGTTTGATCATATTGTAGCCTCTGATGAACATATTAATATGTCAGGAGGGAATAAAGGTGTAGAGCTCGCTAAGCAATTTGGAGCCAATCAATTTACCTATGCAGGCAATGCAAATATCGATTTAGAGGTTTGGAAGTATGCCTCTTCTGCTATTGTTGTTAATCCGTCAAAAGGGTTGTTAGAAAAGGTCGGTAAGCTCTTTACCATTGAAAAGGCAATAGATAACCGCCCCTCTATTATAAAAACATTACTAAAAGCGATGCGTATTCATCAATGGGTGAAGAATTTTCTGATCTTTGTGCCTTTATTGCTATCACATGCTTTTATGGAGGGGCACTATTGGGTTCAGGCTATTCTCGCATTCATTTCATTTTCCTTTTGTGCTTCTTCAGTCTATTTACTTAACGACCTAGTTGACTTATCAGATGATAGGGCTCACTCCACCAAGTGCAATAGACCTTTTGCTTCAGGCGATTTAGATACTGTATTGGGTGTGGCCTTAATTCCGGTTTTATTAATATCTGCCTTTTGCATCGCACTGTTATTGCCATTTGAGTTTGGATTGAGCTTATTAGGGTATTATATATTTACAATTTTCTACTCATTCTGGCTTAAACGTAAAGTGCTGATTGATGTTATCTCGCTTGCGTCTCTTTATACGGTTAGAATTATTGCGGGCTCTTTAGCCTTAGGAATGATGCCGTCGTTTTGGCTACTTTCGTTTTCGTTATTTATTTTTCTCAGTTTGGCTATTATAAAACGGTACTCTGAATTACTAGAGTTGAGAGAAAACGGCAAAGATAAACTATCTGGTCGTGGCTATGAGGCGAATGATCTAGAGCTTTTATCATCCCTTGGGGGGAGCAGTGGGTATGTGTCAGCCCTTGTTTTAGCGCTCTATCTGAATAGCATTGAGGTGGTTAAGTTGTATAGTCACCCTGAATACTTATGGTTGATCTGTCCTGTTATTTTGTATTGGATCAGTCGCGCCTGGCTAATAGCGCATAGAGGGGTGATGCATGATGACCCCATTGTTTGGGCTATTCGGGACAGGTTGAGTCATATTGTCGGCATTGTTGTCGCTATTATCGTCGTTGCGGCCATTTAACTAAGGGGATGATATGTCGTTAAGCGGGTGGGGCGGATATCCTAAAACGAAGGCTAAAGCGATCTTCTTTCGTGACACAGGTGAGTTGACTCGCCAAGTAAGTGAAGCGTCAAGTTTTATTGCTAGAGGAATGGGGCGATCATACGGCGACTCATCTCTTAACAACAGCTGTGTCTTATCGACTAACAGGTACAATAGGTTTCTAGAGTTTGACAGCGAAGCGGGCATTGTTAAGTGTGAGTCTGGCGTCACCTTGGCTGAGGTTATAGATATATCTATTAATCTGGGGTGGTTCCTGAAAGTGACACCGGGGACAAAGTTTGTCTCAATAGGTGGAGCCATTGCATCGGATGTACATGGTAAAAACCATCATCTTGACGGTTCTTTTTCTAGTTGCGTGAATAGCTTTTCGCTACTTGTTCCTTCTGGCGAGGTTGTAAACTGCTCTAGGTCTGAAAATGCCGATATATTTTTTGCCTCGTTTGGGGGGATGGGGTTAACTGGAGTTATTCTTGAGGTTGAATTCCAGTTGATTCAAGTTGAAAGTGCCTATATTTCTCAGACCAGCATAAAGGCGGCAAACTTAAAAGAGGCAATGGCAGCGTTTGAGAATGCTAAAGAGACAACCTACAGTGTTGCCTGGATTGATTGCTTAGCAAATGGTGATGCGCTGGGTCGTTCGTTAGTGATGGCGGGTGAGCATGCATCGATTAACCAACTTTCGACTAATATAAAAGCGACACCTCTCATTGTAAAACCAAAACCTACATTGTCGGTTCCCTTTTATTTACCTTCATGGTTGTTGAATAAGCTTACAGTAAAAGCTTTTAACCAACTTTATTACTATAAAGGTAAAGCTGGGGAGGGACAGTTAGTCGATTATGATTCCTTTTTTTACCCACTAGATTCAATTCACCATTGGAATAGAATTTATGGGCGTAAGGGCTTTGTTCAGTATCAGTGCGTTTTACCATTAGCGAATAGTTATGAAGGGCTAAAGTCAATTTTAGAGTTAATCTCTGCTAGTGGGCAGGGATCATTTCTTGCTGTTCTAAAGCTATTCGGGAAACAAGAAGGTTATCTATCATTCCCGATGGAAGGGTATACTCTAGCCTTGGACTTCCCTCTCAATAGTCGGCTTTTCTCGTTATTAGAAAAACTGGATAGTGTTGTGTCGCAATATGATGGCCGTATCTACCTAACCAAAGATGCACGGATGAATAGTCGATTTTTTGCAAAATCTTATGAGAAGCAACTTAATCGATTTCTTGATGTGAAAAAGAAACTAGATCCAGATAATAAATTGCGATCATTGCAGTCAGAAAGACTTGGCTTATAGAACCTTGGAATAACTATGTCTAAAACGATTATGATTATCGGTGCTAAGTCCGATATCGCCAGAGCGATAGCTCATGAATTTGCCAGTAAAGGGTATAACCTGCAATTGCTTGCAAGGAAAAGTGACTCCCTTCTAAAAGGTGTGGCTGACTTAAAAATAAGATATCGTATTGATGTTGAGTGCTTTGAATTTGATGTTTTAGATTTTAAGTCTCATACGGTATTTGTTAATTCCTTACCCTTGTTGCCTGATGTAGTTGTATCCTTGGTCGGGTCTTTGGGTGATCAGCATCAATCACAAAATGAATGGGATGCCTGTGAATCGGTTTTAGATACCAACTTTTCTGGACCTGTTTCTATTTTAAATGTATTGGCAAATAAGCTTGAAGAGAGAAAAAGAGGCACCATTGTTGGTGTAAGTTCTGTTGCAGGAGACCGAGGGCGGCAGAGTAATTATCTATATGGTTCTGCTAAGGCTGGCTTTACAGCCTATTTAGCTGGGCTGAGAAACAGGTTAAATAAGTCTAATGTCCATGTTGTGACGGTTAAGCCAGGGTTTGTTAACACCTCTATGACCGCAGACATGGATTTACCAGAACGTTTAACTGCTCAAGCTGAGCAGGTCGCTGATGATGTATATCAAGCGGTTATCAAGAAGAAAAATACCTTATATACGCTGTGGTTCTGGCGTTACATCATGCTAATTATAAAAAGCATCCCCGAATTCATATTCAAAAAACTATCTCTTTAGTAAGCATATTTATCATGAATAACAGAGTGTTGCCGATATTAACTTTTAACCGGATTGTACCGGTCGTGCTTTGGCTCATTGCATTGTTCACTTTGGTGACGACGATTTGGGCAACGGTAAGTCATTACTCGGTGGTACCATTCTGGGACCAATGGAATGGTACCATTGGGTTCTATGAAAAATGGCTTACCGAAGGTGCTGATAAAATTGCACTACTATTTTCACAGCACAATGAACACAGAATTGCGTTACCAAGATTGTTTTTTTTACTGGATTGTGAGTTAGGACGTTGTGATAACAGCGTATCGATCGTGACAATTTTCATCACCCAATTATTAACGGTTGTTTTATTGGGTTATGCTTTTCTCAAAGCAGGGGGGGCTAGAAAAGACTATTTTGCTTTTATATTGCCCTTTTTGATTATAGCGAACTACTCCTGGGTTCAACATGAAAATTTAACCTGGGGCTTCCAGATACAGTTTGTGGGTGTTTATTTTTGGGGTGCTTCATCCATAATTGCTCTTGCTCTCGTAAAAGAGTCGGTTACTAACCAGAGGCAGGTGTTACTGATGGCTACTAGTCTTGTTGCGGCTAGCTTTGCCACCTTCTCTATGGCTAATGGTATTCTTGTGATGCCAATTTTAATCTTATTGGCTTTTTTCTTGAGGTTCTCTTTTAAGAAACACATTGCCTTGTGGCTATTTATGTTTTTGCTGGCTATAAGCTACTTCAGAGGTTATATCTCTCCGGCCAATCATGGACAACCACTTGAAACTCTTTTTAAACAGCCATTTGAGCTTTTGGCCTATGCCTGTGCTTATTTAGGGGGGGTATTCCGCCAAGGCTTTTCGTTGTTCCCTAAGGTCAGTGTAATTCTGGGGGGGGGCTATATTTTACTCGCTGGCTTTTTCGTTATTCTGCACTTGAAAGGCAAACAAAAGCTTAATAATTTGCAGTTAGCTCTATTAGCTATTGCAGGTTTTATTCTTTTAACTGCAATAGTTACCGGTTTAGGTAGAGTGAAATTCGGTATAGGTCAGGCTTTCTCCAGCAGGTATACGACTCCCGTTCTTATTGGCTGGTGTTCTCTTTTTTTGTTGTGCTGGACTTATGGAAAAAGAACGCAAAAAGTAGCAATTATTGCAGGCATTGTTTTTTTGTTAGCGCTTGTTAAAGTTCAAGAGGGCCTGAATGTTAATGAATCAGGTGTCGTCTTCAACAGAGATTTAGGTTTGTTATCTGTAATGCTAGGAACCAATGACTCGGTTAAGATAGCTCAACTTTACCCAAGTAAGGAAGAGGTACTTGAGCGCTCAACATTCCTAAAAAATAATAATTTATCACTTTATGAGTACGGTTTTCATTTGCTCCTGAACAAATCACTGGAGGATAATTACTCGGGTGGGCTGCATGATTTTTGCTCAGGATATTTTGATACCATTAAAACTGACTCTAATTTGGAGCAAGGTGCTGTCGTAGAGGGCTGGAGTTGGGTGACTGAAGAGCGGAAGCCCGCGGACTATATTGTTATTGCTGATGCTGAGAGAAATGTTGTTGGCGTAGCCTTTTCCGGAGTATTCAGGCCTGATGTAGCTGCAGTGCTGGGTAGCCGCAATAAAAAAGCCGGATGGCAGGGCTATGTAAAAGATACACCACCAAAGCTAACAGCCTATGCAGTTGCTAATAATAAAATTTGTGAGCTCAATAATAACCCTGATTGGCCTATGCTCTCTTTAAAACGGGTTGAGACAATTGAGCATTTGGAGCGCTCATCTATTGCCTATCATATTGACGGAGGGTGGGCGGTAAATGGTATTTATGATTACCTAGAAATACAAAGTTTGGGAAGTGATGCATTAGGTTCATGGAACGGTGATGATGCAAAGAAAGGCACCCTTGAATTTGGCCCTCTAGATGTCTCAAGTTTAGATATGTTGGTTTGGCCGATGATGACGGGACCTGTTAATGCTAACCAAAAAATTGTTCTTAAAAGTGCAATCTCAGGCGATGTTCTTGCTGAAGCTAAAGTACCTTTGCTTACGCCTCATTGGACTTATTTTGAGGTTAATGTCAACTTACCTCCTCAAAGTAAAATGGAAAAAGTAATGTTGCAGTTTGTCGACGATGGGAGTGGTTGGGGGGAGTGGAGTGCGGTTGGTAGTCCATTTATTCAGAATACAGACTTAAAAGGGCAAGAGAGTGGAAAGTAATTCAAAGATACTTCTACCTGGTGGTGCTGGCTTAGTTGGACAAAACCTTGTTGTCCAGCTTAAAGATCGAGGCTATAAAAACATAACTGTGATAGATAAGCACCATGATAACATTCAGGTACTAAAACAAGTTCATCCAGATATAAATGTTATTGAAGCAGATCTTGCTGAATCTGGAAGTTGGGAGAGCGCTTTTGAGGCCGCAGATATGGTTGTGATGCTTCAGGCTCAAATTGGTGCGAAGGAGACAGAGCCGTTTATCCGCAACAATATAACGGCAAGTAGGAATGTACTTGATGTTATTAAACGATTTAAAATAGAGTATCTAGTGCATATAAGTTCTTCTGTTGTTGAATCGGTAGCGGATGATGAGTACACGAAAACTAAAAAAGAACAGGAACAAATTGTTCTTGATAGTGGTGTGCCTTGTTCGGTGTTAAGGCCGACGCTCATGTTCGGTTGGTTTGACCGTAAACATCTTGGTTGGTTGTCTCGCTTTATGAAGCAAATACCGATATTTCCGATTCCAGGAAATGGACGCTATATGCGACAACCGCTTTATGTTAAAGATTTTTGTAATGTGATTGTGGGTTGCATGGAACGTCAACCGACAGGGCAAATATACAATATAAGTGGTCATCAGGAAATTGACTATATTGATATGATACGAGAAATTAAAAGGGCGGTTCGCTCTCGTACTATTATTCTGAAAATTCCATACATGTTGTTTTATGTTTTGCTAAAAACCTGGGCAATTTTTGATAAAAATCCACCATTCACCGCTGATCAGTTGTCTGCGTTGATTGCTGAAGATGAATTCGAGGTAATTGACTGGCCAGAAATCTTCGGCGCTAAATCAACGCCTTTCGCAGACGCTGTGGAAGAGACATTTAATCACCCAGTTTATAGCCAGTACGAATTAAAGTTTTAGGTTGAATTATGAGTAAAATTGCGGTTGTTGGTGCAGGGCCAATGGGTCTTTCTGTTGCGTTGCAGTTAGTTAAAAATGGTCATGATGTAACGGTTTTTGAGGCAGATGATCGAGTTGGGGGAATGACGGCTTCATTTGATTTTGGCGGACTATCAATAGAGCGTTATTACCACTTTATATGTGCTAACGATAAACCTCATTTCAATATGATTAAAGAAATGGGTATTGAAGATAAGTTGAAGTGGACTGAAACGAAAATGGGCTATTTTTATAATGGTAACCTGTTTGATTGGGGTAATCCGGTTGCGTTATTGAAGTTTCCAGCGCTTAGCTTTATCTCTAAAATTCGCTATGGCCTACATGCCTTTATCTCAACTAAAAGGTCCGACTGGAGCACGCTCGATAAAGTAGAAGCTTCATCTTGGATTAGGCGCTGGGTTGGTTATAAAGCCTATGATGTAATGTGGAAAAGCTTATTCGATTTAAAATTTTACGATTACGCTAACAATCTTTCAGCCGCGTGGATTTGGACGAGAATAAAAAGAATAGGAAACTCCCGTTATAATTTGATGAAGGAAAAGCTAGGTTATCTGGAAGGCGGATCTGAAATTTTACTATTAGCTATGCAAAAGAGAATTGAAGAATTGGGCGGCAAGATAAAATTATCAACGCCCGTTGGCAAGCTCGTGATTGAAAGTGGCGCTTTCTCTGGAGTAGAAAGTGGCGGCGCGATTGAGAAATTTGACTCGGTATTCTGTACTACACCATTACCCTATATTTCACGTTTGATCCCAGACTTACCTGAAGCGCTTAAACAGCAATATGATGACCGTAAAAATATTGCGGTTGTTTGTTTGATTGTAAAATTAAAAAAAGCGGTTACCCAAAACTTCTGGCTTAATGTGAACGATGAACGAATGGATATTCCGGGCATCGTGGAGTATACGAACTTATACCCAATGGATGAGCATATCGTCTACGTACCATACTATATGCCTGGTGAACATCCGAAGTATGCTGATAGTGACGATGTTTTTAAGGATAAAGTAAGAAACCATTTGAAGTTGATTAACGCTGAATTAACGGATGGTGACTTTGTAGATATACATGTCAGTCGTTATAGATATGCTCAGCCTATTTGCGACCCTGACTATTTGTCGAAACTCCCACCTGTAAACCTCCCCGTGAAGGGGCTTTACGTGGCAGATACATCGTATTACTACCCGGAAGATAGAGGTGTTTCTGAAAGTATTCGGTTTGGTATTGATATGGCTAACATGCAGGAAAAAGCATGATCCGTAAATTGAACGATGTTTTTGCGTCAAAGGAGTTTCTTAATTTTTTATTAGTAGGTGGTTTTGCAGCTATTGTAAATGTAGTTAGTCGTGTTTTTTATAGCTATTACATAGACTTTAGTGAAGCGATTGTCCTTGCGTATTTAACCGGGATGATAACCGCCTATCTCTTGTCGAAGTTTTTTGTGTTTGATACAAGCAAAAATACTGCACTGCAAGAAGTTGCCTATTTTACGTTGGTTAATGTCGCTGCTGTGATACAAACATGGGTTGTTAGTATGGTTCTATATCACTATGTTCTGAGGTGGATGGAAATTTCTTTTTACAATAAGGAAATTGCTCACCTTTTTGGTGTTGCTGTGCCCGCATTTACCAGTTACGTTGGGCACAAACACCTCACATTTCGAAAATAGTAGTTGAGTTCAAAGACAAGTGTATTGTCTTGGGTTGTCTAATGAAATACGGCTTCAAACGCTGGATAGCAATTTTTTTGTTCTGTTATCTGGGGTGGTTTTATTCCGATCAACGTTTATCTGTAACAGTGTTAAAAGATATTTCGTTATTTGTTTGTCTTCAAGTAATACTATTGATGATAATGTCTTTTTCTTTACGGTTTTTAAGGTGGAATGTACTCGCTTCTGCATTGGGTTATAGAGTATCAAATTTGCACAATTTCTTTATTTATTGTTCTGGTTTTGCTTTTACGGCTACCCCAGGAAAGACGGGAGAACTCGTGCGCTCGATTTTTTTAAAAGACGTAGGTATGACTTATGTCGATAGTCTTGCTCTATTTATGTTTGATCGTTACTGTGACTTGTTTAGTTTGAGTTGTATAGCACTTGTCTTTATGTTTTCGCAAAACATTATTAACGTGACTTGGTTTAGCATATTGCTCTTTTTACTAGTCGCTCCTTATATAATTCTGAATACCTCTTTTATTGAGAGTCGATTATCATTTATATGGGAGCGTTGGAAAGATGCTCATAGGCTTAAGCATGTTGAAAAGTTACTTGCTTCTTTAACTAGATTATTTTCCGTTCGAGAATTCATTCTCGGAATCATCTTCGGAGCAATAGCCTGGAGCCTAGTGGGATTGGTTTTCTATATAGTATTATGCGCATTGGGTGGCAATCTTGATTATTTCAGTGCGCTAGGTGCATCGAGTGTTTCATTGGTAGCGGGAGCCCTGAGTTTTGTCCCAGGAGGTTTAGGGGTAACAGAGTATGTGCAGTCCTCGCTATTAATTGATCTCGGTGAATCAGAAGAAATTGTTCTTAACTCGACGTTTATTGGAAGAATCATGACACTTTGGTTTGCTATCTTATTTGGGTCTAGCTGTCTGCTAATAGTGTTGAAAATCGGAGCGAGTTCTAATGTTATTTTAGAGGGTGAAGCAGAGAAGAAACAGCAGGATAATCAATCTTTGGAGTTGAATAGAGAGAATAAAGAATGATTGTTGCAATTGTTGTTACCTTTAACCCGGCTGAAAATATTCAATATTTATTGGATAGGACTAGTGAACAGGTTGATGAAATTGTTGTTGTTGATAATGGTTCTAGTGATCAGGTGTGCATAGCGAAGACGACCTCCTCTGACAAGGAAATACATTATATCTTAAACGCTGAGAACCGTGGATTATCGACTGCGCTCAATCAGGGTATAAAAAAAGCGTTAGAGTTAGGGGCTTTACATCTACTACTGTTAGACCAAGACACGTCTCTTGGTGAAAATATGGTGGCGATGCTTATCAGAGATGAGCAGGAACTTTTAGCGCAAGGTGAAAAAGTTGGTGTTGTTGGGCCTAGATTGATCGATGTCCAGTCAGGCAAGCACATTCCATTTGTTCGGAGTGAAGGTTTTCATAGGGTTAGGAGTAGCTGCAGCCAAAAAGCGAAAAGTATTGCTGATCATGTCATTACATCAGGATCATTAATAAATATAAATGTGATACACGATGTTGGTCTGATGTGGGAACCACTATTTGTAGACTATATTGATGTCGAGTGGTGCCATCGGGCTCGTTCAAAGGGCTATAAGGTGTACGGTTCAGCGGTTGCTGAAATGCAGCATGACATTGGAGAAAAACGACATGCGATTCCATTTACTTCACGGCAAATACCTATCCATAGTGCATTTAGAGTGTTTTATTTGGTTAGGAACCTTATCTGGGTCTCTCGTTTGCCTTATTTTACCCGATTCTGGGGGATCTCTGAGTTTTTTAGAATCGTAGCCAAAATCAGTGTTGAAGCCTTATTTCATAATGAAAGATTTGCAAGAATTAAAGCGCTAAAAAGTGGTTTGTGGCATGGTATGACTAACTTCCCAAAAGATAAAATGTATTGAATATGGATGTATTGACCTTATCGTTCTCGATTGTAATTTATGATGCCTGTCGTGAGGATATTGAGTGTTTTTTTACGTCGTTGATAAAAAGCATTTGTCATACAAATCAGTCATATAAACGAGTGAATGCTGTTATTTTATTGATTGATAACAGCCCTCAGGCTGAAAATAGAAGTATGCTTGAAAAGATAAAAGAAAATGTTGAAGCGACGTTAACTGAGGCACAAGTAGATGTTATTTCAGGCCATGGGAATATCGGGTTCGGTGCAGGCCACAATCTCTGTATTGAACGTATAGAATCTAATTTTCATTTCGTGCTCAACTCAGATTTGTTATTTGAACAAGATGTGGTGACGCAGGCTTTGGATTATCTAGGGCACGGGAAAAATTCTGAAACTGTGTTAGTTGCTCCAAAGCTGACTAACTTTGATGGCTCAATTCAGTATGGTATCAAGTCATATCCTTCTTTAATGGTATTGATGCTGCGCCTTATAGGGAGTGACTTTTTATCCAAATTGTTTGAAACGCAATTATATCGTTATGAAGAGAGAGCGAAGGTGGCGCTAGAACAGGAAGCCCCCGCTCAAATTATTAGTGGTTGTTTTATGCTATTTAGAACGTCCGCTTTCAAAGCACTTGGCGGCTTTGATGAGCGATTTTTTTTGTACTTTGAGGACTTTGACCTTTCACTAAGAGCTCATAATTTTGGAAATGTTGTGTATAATCCTAAACTCTCGGTCGCCCATTTCGGAGGAGGGGCTGGTAAGAAGGGTTGGAAGCATATCAATCTGTTTATTCGGTCGGCTGCTATATTTTTTCGAAAGCATGGCTGGAAGTGGTTTTGAATGATTAATTCTTCTGTATTGCCTTCTGTTTGGGTGACGGGTGCTAACGGCTTTGTAGGGCTTAATCTTTGTAAATACCTGTATTCAATAGGTTTTCGCGTGATTCCGGTTATTAGAGCCGATAGTATTAAGCGCTTTAGTTTGACACATTTTACGCCTGTATCCCTAGAGTCGTTGCTGTCAGGAGATGAGTGTTGTGGGAAAAATGATGTGGTAGTACATTGTGCTGCCAGAGTTCACGTAATGGATGATGTTGCCCTCGATCCATTAATTGAATTCCGCGCCGTTAATACTGATATAACGTTAAGTCTTGCAGAAAAAGCCGCAGACGCTGGAGTTAAACGTTTCATTTTTATCAGTTCTATTAAAGTAAATGGTGAATTTACTGAGCCTGGCTCTTCGTTTAACGCTGATAGTGCGTGCTCACCTATTGACCCTTATGGCTTGAGTAAATATGAGGCAGAGGTTGGTCTTCAGGGTATAGCAAAGAAACATGGCCTTGAGGTTGTAATTATACGACCGCCATTGGTTTATGGTCCAGGCGTAAAAGGTAATTTTTCTACTATGATGAAATGGCTAAATAAAGGATTACCACTCCCTTTAGGGGCTGTTAAAAATAAGCGAAGTTTTGTTTATATCGGCAATTTAATTGACCTTATAGTCACTTGCGTTTCTCATGCTAATGCGGCAAATCAAACGTTTTTGGTGTCTGATGATGATGACGTTTCCACCACAGCACTTTTAAACATGTTAGCTGTTCCATTTGACTCATCGGTGAAACTGTTACCTGTACCGAGTCCGTTTCTTGAGTCTTTGGCGAGATTGCTAGGTAAGAAAACTATTGCGCAACGCTTGCTAGGTTCACTTCAAGTTGACATTTCAAAGACCAAATCATATCTGGATTGGACTCCTCCTTATAAGGTAAATGAGGGGCTTAAAACAACAGCGCAGTATTACTTAAATAAATAATGTTATTAATGGTGTCTATGAACTCATTTTTAGTTAGATTGATTGATATTGCTGCTGCGCTTTTGGGTTTAATACTAACTGCGCCGATTATGTTAGTGGTTTTTATTATTGGATATTTCGATACAGGTTCTCCTATTTTTAAACAATTACGAGTTGGGAAAAATAAAAAACCATTTACCTTGATTAAGTTTCGTACTATGAGTGTTGATACCAAGTCGGTAGCCAGTCATCTTGCTTGCACTACATCTATTACAAAACTAGGTGGATTCTTACGAAAAACTAAAATAGATGAGCTACCACAGTTGATTAATGTTCTAAAGGGAGAGATGAGTATAGTTGGCCCGAGACCATGCTTATTTAATCAACAACAATTAATCGAAGCTCGCGATTTGCGAAGCGTATTTGACGTGTTACCGGGTATTACTGGTCTCGCTCAAGTGAATGATATAGATATGTCAACACCTGAATTATTAGCTGAATGGGATCAGCGAATGATTGAAGCTTTTGCGTTAGTGGATTACTTTAGGTATATCTTAATGACCATTTTGGGTAAAGGGTCAGGAGATAGAGTAAAGTAGAAATTCTTACATTAGTGAGGCTGCAGCTAATGTTAAGTGTTAAGGTCTAGAGGGTTCTTTTTTGCTTTGAGCCTATAGAACATCTAAAATGAGATATATCAAGACTTATATCTCATTCTCATGAATGGGTTTCGATTAGGAGGTTTTTTGTTCAGTTATTTTCTAGACCTACCTCGCTATCAAAAACGAGTGTTCTCGGTATTCACTGATAGTATTTTTGTCTTCTCAGCTCTTTGGCTATCTATCTGCTTGCGTTTAGAAGCAATTTATATCCCTAGTGATAAGTTAGTTTTGGGGTCATTTTTGATCACTACCGTAGTAACGTTAGCTGTCTTTGTCAGGTTAGGGCTCTACCGAGCTGTTATTCGCTATTTGTCAAACCACGCTTTGATAGCCGTTGTTTCAGGTGTGTCTGTTTCTGCCCTTGTTTTTTCCGCCTCAAGTTTTTTGTTAAAAGCACCAGTACCTCGTTCTTCGCCGTTTATTTATTGGGGAATATCATTGTTGCTCATAGGTGGCTCCAGAATGATGGTACGTTCTTATGTCCATCAGGCGCAGCGTAAGCTCAAAGAAAAGGTGATTATATACGGTGCAGGCACATCTGGAATTCAGCTTGCTAATGCGTTGTTTCAAGGTAAGGAATTTCAACCTGTAGCTTATGTAGACGATAATAAAAGCCGTCAAGGCAATATATTTCAAGGGTTGAGGGTTCATAGCCCGGTTGAGCTTTCCAAGCTTATTGTGAAACATGGAGTCAATAAGCTTCTATTGGCCATAGGTAGCGCCCCTCATTCTCAGCGATCACTTATATTAAGGTATCTAGAGCCCCTGCCGGTTCAGGTTCAAACAATTCCTAATATGGCTGATGTAATTAGTGGTCGAGCAAAGATTGAAGAAATTAAGGACATAGAAGTAGAAGATTTACTCGGTCGTGATCCTATTAAGCCAAGTAATAAGCTATTGGAAAACTTTATAAAAAGTAAAGTTGTTATGGTGACCGGCGCGGGGGGCTCTATTGGTTCAGAGTTATGCCGCCAAATTATACAACATAAACCAAAATCATTAGTGCTGTTTGAATTGTCTGAGTTTAACCTTTATGCCATTCACAATGAGCTACTTATGTTGGTTAATGAAATAGGGTTAAATGTCGATATCATGCCTGTAATGGGGTCAGTGCAAAAAGAACATCGTCTCGAAGTTATTCTGACTTCGTTCGGCGTTCAAACCATTTATCATGCTGCAGCATATAAACATGTACCTTTGGTTGAACACAATGTTGTGGAGGGTGTTAGAAATAATGTATTCGGTACTTGGTATACCGCAGAAGCTGCGATAAAGGCTAAAGTAGAAACATTTGTCCTCATCTCAACCGATAAAGCAGTTCGGCCTACTAATGTAATGGGGGCAAGTAAGCGAATGGCTGAGCTAGTACTTCAGGGGTTATCTCAGAGACAAGCAGGTACCCGTTTTTGCATGGTGAGGTTTGGAAATGTGTTGGGCTCTTCAGGCTCCGTGGTACCACTATTTAGAGAGCAAATTAAAAAAAGCGGGCCAATTACAGTCACTCATCCAGATATTATTCGGTATTTTATGACCATTCCTGAAGCTGCGCAATTAGTTTTACAGGCCGGAAATATGGGGCATGGTGGAGATGTATTTGTTTTAGACATGGGAGAGCAGGTTAAAATTGCAGACCTCGCCCGTAAAATGGTTCACCTTATGGGGCTTGAAGTTAAAGATGAGAAAAACCCTGATGGAGACATCGAAATCGCCTACACCGGTTTGCGGCCAGGTGAAAAGCTTTATGAAGAATTGTTGATTGGTGATGATCCGCAGGGCACTGATCACCCTCGAATTATGAAAGCGCGTGAACTCTCACTTAAGTGGACAGAAGTTGAGGAGATCCTAGGTCGTTTGGATCGTGCTTGCCATATTTTTGATTGTGATAAAGTCCGTGATATTTTGCAGTCTACTCCACTAGGCTTTACGCCTAACAATGCACTTGAAGATTTGGTTTGGAAACAGGGTAGGTGTGATGCCATTTTGCGGCCAGATAATGTTCGTAAGATAGAACGTGTTGAGTTATATAAGGCGGCAGATTAGCACTCTAAAACTTATCTCCTTGGCTAACGCTCTTTATGTCTCTACAATAACCGAAACTTTGTATCCGGAGAAATGATTTGATTACCCCCGTTATTCTTTCAGGTGGCTCAGGCACCCGCCTTTGGCCTCTCTCCCGCGAGACGCACCCTAAACAATTTATTAATTTGGTCAATGATAATAGTTTATTGGGCGATACGGTTGAGCGTGTTAAGGGATTGGATGATGTAAAACATTTGATTGTAGTATCCAATGAAGAGCATCGATTTATGGTGGCTGGGTGCTTACAAACCCATAATAACCTAAGCAAAAGTTCCATTATTCTAGAACCTGTTGGGCGAAACACTGCTCCTGCTATTGCTCTTGCCGCCTATAAAGCTATTGAGGCGGATGCCGATGCTGTATTGCTTATTATGCCGGCTGATCATGTTATTAACGATGGGCCTAAATTTTCGGATGCTGTATTGAAAGGTAAAGCTGCAGCATTGGATGGGAAGTTGGCGACGTTTGGTATTGTGCCGGATTCGCCGCATACAGGTTATGGTTATATTCAATCTGGTAAGCAGCAAGGTGATTGGGCTGACGTTGATCATTTTGTCGAAAAACCAGATGAAGAAACAGCGAAAAAATATATAAGCTCTGGTGACTATTATTGGAACAGCGGCATGTTTATGTTTCGTGCTGATCGTTATTTGGAAGAGTTGGGGAAGTTTAATCCGGAAATGATTGCTGTTTGTAGATGCTCTATTGAAAATAGTTCTACAGATCTGGATTTTACTCGGGTGGATGCGGAAACGTTTGCGACTAGCCCAGATGATTCCATCGATTATGCGGTAATGGAGAAGACAGACTCTGCTGTTGTGGTAACTTTAGATGCTGGCTGGAGTGATGTAGGTTCTTGGTCTGCTTTGTGGGATATCCACCAGCAGGATGAGCAGGGGAATGTCTGTAAAGGGGATGTCATTACAGAGGATGTTAACAACTCCTATATCCATTCAGAGTCGCGTTTGGTAGCTGCTATTGGAATAGACAACCATGTAATTGTTGAAACCAATGATGTTATTTTAGTCGCAGATAAGTCACGCGTTCAGGATGTGAAAAAGCTGGTTGCTCAAGTAAAACAGCAAGAACGCCATGAACACCGTTTTCATAAAAAAGTTCACCGACCTTGGGGAACTTACGAAGGTATTACCAATAGTAAGCGTTTTCAAGTAAAACGTATCATGGTTAAGCCTGGTTCAAAGTTGTCTCTTCAAAAACATCATCATAGAGCAGAGCATTGGGTGGTTGTGCAGGGTACGGCACTTATTACTCGTGGTGATGAGCAACTATTGCTGACGGAAGATCAGTCCACTTATATCCCATTAGGGACTATTCACCGTCTGGAAAACCCCGGTGTAATTCCGCTAGAAATAATCGAAGTCCAAACGGGTAGTTATTTGGGTGAAGATGATATTGTTCGACTAGAAGATACTTACGGTCGAGCTTAAAAATTTTAATGAAATGTTCAAGGATGAACCATGAAACCAATAGCCTTAGTCGGTGATTATCACCAATGCCCTGCATCTTGCGGTCCTGTTCCGCATGTAGGTGGTCCCATTATCAAGGGTGCTTTAACTGTATTGGTAAATGGGCGCCCAATCGCTAGAGTGGGTGACCAAGCCGCTTGCAATGGCCCATTAGATATTATTATTGAAGGTTCTTCCTCTGTATTTGTTGAAGGCCTGCCGGCAGCGCGAATGGGTGACAAGACGGCTCATGGGGGCGTGATTGTTGTCGGCGATTCTTCAGTGATTGCTGGAGGGTAGGTCTTACATTACTGTTAACAGGGTACAAAAAATGCCCATAATCACAATTATGGGTTAACAATTCATTAGCGACACTATATAATTCCCCCGCTTTAAAGATCCAAAGGATTTGGATTTAGTACATACAGACGACGTCAAGGAGTGACAGTGTCGATTTCTTATTTGCGTGCTACGCAATTGTGTAGCGTAGCCTTAATTGCAATTTTCCCACGTCAGAATTTGAGTGACGGCTCTTTATTGACCTTTGGCATTTCCGATGCTTAGTCCGGACGGTTGGCGTAATGCTGTATTAAACCCTATCGATGATCAATGTGCTGTGGGTAGTAGTGCCCGTCTAGGTGATCTGTTTGATAAGCTTCAGCTTGAAGTTAGTCATCAATTGGCACTAGAGGGTTCATCAACGAACTGGCAAAAAGTGCTGAAGTTCTCCCACGAAATTTTAGCGAAGCAATCAAAAGATTTGTTAGTGCTGGTCTATAGTATGCGTGCCTTCATCGACGTTAATCGATATCAGGGTGCTGCTGAAGCTCTATCAGTATTTAATGGTTATCTGAAACAATACTGGACGGAAAGCTTCCCGCCTATTAAAAGAAAGCGCGCAAGGGTGGCTGCATTAGAGTGGTTCGCTCAGCAGTTTGAGGTATGGGTTGCCTATAATAAGCCTGAAGAGTATGAAAAACATTTTGTAGAGTCTGCATTGGCATCCATTAAATTGATTAATCAGCAGTTAGCCGAATATGGAAGTGATTTTCACCTTGATTTATCCTCTTCAGCACGTGTTCTAAAAGAATTCATATCTAGTTTATCTAGTGAATTAAACCATTCAGGCTCCACACAAGATACAGCGCGATTAGGCGGTGTGATGAAGCTTCATGAAGCTTGTTCCGGCGACCAACCCTCACACGCTGAGGTTGTTCAGATAGGTTCTACTAGCCAGATCGCGTCTAACGTTAACCATAATGCACCTAAACCCGGTAGCCCCAAGTCACCTGCAGCTGAAAGCATTACACCCCAAACTGAAATTACTGATGACAAGACGTACAGTCAGGGCATTCGGGATACCCAGTCGATATTAAAAAACTTGGCAAAGTACCGGCTCACTCAAGATCTATCAGATCCTCGAGCTTATGAAATAAATCGTTTTAGTGTTTGGTTGCCTGTTTCAGAATTGCCCCTTCACCAAAATAACTTAACGCCACTACGCTCAATACCTGCTGAAAAAAGGCATTTTCTCGACACACTTTTTCAACAGCGACAGTATGAAATACTCGTCGTAGAGCTAGAAAACAGTTTGTCTAACGCGCCGTTTTGGTTAGATGGTCATCGAATGGTGGTGGATTCATTGAAGGCGATTGATAGGGCTAGTGGAAGTAGTGGCATAAGAGGCCATCACCAAAATGCGATCGATGCCATATCGGAATTAACGAAATCATTTACCACGCGGTTGAATGGTATTGAACGGTTGAAGTTTTCAGATGACCTGCCGTTTGCTAGTGATGAAACGCGGGCATGGCTTTCTAATATCGAATCCAATATCCACACCCCTGGGGAAAATGTATCGGAAGAGATCGGTTTACAGCGCTTTGTTGATCTTAGTCCCCAGAACCAAACAGATGAAGTAAATGGTGATCAAAAAGAGTTAGAGGTTATCCAGCAATCGAACAAAGCCTTTAAAGAGCAAGGGTTTTCTAAAGGCTTTTTGATGCTTGACCGGTATTGTGATGACCAAATGAATAAAAAGGCCTGGTATAAAGCCCGGTTGATCACCATTGAATACTGCTTATCTGCAAAAGAGTTTGCTTTTGCTGAGCAGTTGTTAATTGAGCTAGATGAATTGGCTGTTAATCATAAGCTAGATTTATGGGAGCCAGACATAGTAAGCAACATGCTATCAATGATGCTTGTTTGTAAAGCCAAACTAAAGCGAAAGCTACCAACCGATAGTTACTATCAAAGATTAGTGCGCGTTAGTGCAACGCGGGGGTATGAGATGAAATCATATGTGGGTTTATAGTGGTGCGTTAATCGTAAGTGCAACTTGCACGTGGCGCATTACAAGTGAAGTAGAGATGTTAAAAACGATTTAGCTATTTTAGGAGAGAAGTATGTCCAGGGATGGATCAGTCGCACCACGCGAACGAATCAATATACAGTACAAATCTGAAAAAGGTGCAGCACAGGAAAGTGTAGAGCTGCCTTTGAAAATGTTGGTGGCAGGAGACTTTACATCGCAGGAAGATGATCGCCCTGTTGAAGATAGAAAGCCCATTAATATTGATAAAGACAACTTTAATGATGTTCTGAAAAACCAAAATATTGAACTGCAGCTAGAGATGCCGAACCGTTTAGTCGATGATGAAAACACAGAAACGTCGGTCAGTTTAAAGCTCGAATCAATTAAAGATTTTTCACCTGAAAGTATAGCCAAACAGGTACCGGAGTTGAATGAGCTTCTAAAACTAAGAGAAGCGCTTGTAGCTTTGAAAGGGCCTATAGGCAATATGCCTTCATTTCGAAAAATGATTGAAGCCAGCTTGCAGGATGATGAGTTGAAACATCAGATATTGAGTGAATTGACTGCAAAACCTAATCCTTGATTCCGCTTCGCTGCATCACGGCTACAAGAGTAGTAAAGAAACCTTTGTAGCCGTGATGAAAGGAGGCACGACTGGAATCAAGGAGGGGGTTGTGGAAGGTACGCTCGAATCCCTGATTCCGCTTCGCTGTGTCATGGCTACAAGGGCTGTGCTTAGCTCAGTTATTTATGCCAAAAGAAGAACACTATAGTTTAAGTGTAACCACTAAAAGGAATTAGTATGTCTAACTACGAAAGGATGTTAGCCATCGGCAACCGTGCCGTTGAGTTAGAAGAAAGCTCTCTGCTTGATCAGATTGTGCAGCAGACAAAGATGCAGCCAGCAGACGAAGGGTATGACGTTGCCAAGCGTGGTGTAGGAGCATTTATCGCAGAGCTTTTGAATGATGATAATCAGGAAGAGCGGGTGAATAAAAACCTGATTGATAGAATGATCGCTGAGTTGGATTCAAAATTAAGTCAGCAGGTTGATGAAGTGTTGCACCACAATGAATTTCAAAAACTAGAGTCTGCATGGCGAGGGTTGAAGCTGCTAGTAGATCGCACTGATTTTACCCAGAACATTAAAATATCACTGTTAAATGTGTCGAAAGAAGACCTTTACGATGACTTTGAAGATGCTCCTGATGTGACTCGGTCTGGTTTGTATAAGCTCGTATATAGCAGTGAATATGGCCAGTTTGGTGGTGAGCCTGTTGGTGGCATTGTTGCTAATTATGATCTGGGCCCTGGTGCAGTCGATATGAAGGTGATGAAGAATTGCGCTGCTGTTGCGTCGATGTCCCATGCGCCTTTTATTGCAGCGGCTGCCCCTAAGTTTTTTGGCATCGATAGTTATGAAGAATTACCGAACCTGAAAGAACTACACTCCATATTCGAAGGCCCTCAATATGCTAAATGGCAGAGTTTTAGAGAGTCAGAAGATGCCAAGTATGTAGGGTTAACAGCTCCACGTTTTCTCTTAAGGGCGCCTTATGATGCAGAAAATAACCCAGTGAAGGCGTTTGAGTATAACGAGAATATTGATGGTCGGCACTCAAACTACTTATGGGGCAATACGGCCTTTTCGTTTGCGACGCGATTAACGGATAGCTTTGCTAAGTATCGTTGGTGTCCAAATATTGTGGGTCCGCGAAGTGGCGGAGCGGTTGACGACCTTCCTGTTCATCATTTTGAGTCACTAGGGGAAATTGAATCTAAAATCCCGACAGAAATTCTGATCTCTGATAGGCGTGAGTTTGAGTTGGCCGAAGAAGGGTTTATCCCGCTAACCATGAGAAAAGGCAGTGATAATGCCGCATTTTTCTCGGCGAACTCAACGATGAAGGTAAAATACTTTGGCAATAATGAAGACGCAAAGCGAAGTGAGCTGAATCATCGTTTAAGCACTCAATTGCCTTATATGTTCATCATCAATCGTTTAGCTCATTATCTTAAGGTGCTCCAGAGAGAGAACATTGGTAGCTGGAAAGAGCGCACGGATATTGAAAACGAACTCAATGTCTGGATCAGTAGTTATATCGCTGATCAAGAAAACCCGAGTGCAGAAGTCAGAAGTCAACGACCATTGCGTGCGGCTAAGGTTACCGTTAATGAAGTTGAAGGTCAGCCAGGGATTTATAAGGTGGGATTAAGTGTTCGTCCTCATTTTAAGTACATGGGCGCAGATTTTGAGTTATCGCTAGTTGGTAAATTGGAAAAGTCTTAATGACTAGGTGATGTTGAAAATGTTGTTGATATCGTTAATGAGGATGGAATGAAAGAGCGTTCGTTATTAGAGCGATTGGAGCAGAGAAGAGCGTCCGCTTATTCGATGGATATTGATCATCAGTCAATGATTGAGTCGGTAATATCCAACCTGCAACAGATGCTAAATGTCAGAGAGGGTAGCGTATATTCGCTACCTGGTTATGGAATGCCGGATTTTAATGATCTGGTCTATGAGTTTCCTGATGCTATTTATCAGCTACAGTTGGCGATAAGACAGTTTCTATTGAGGTATGAGCCGCGCATTGAGAATGTATTGGTGAGTTACGTTCCGGATAACTCCCAGCCATTGCAGCTTAGATACAAGGTGGATGTAAGCTTAAAGTATGCACCAATGAATACTGGTGCGTTTCAGTTTGAAACCGTTATTACGGGCTCTGGTCAGGCGTTTGTGAAGACCGCTTAAACACTAATATGGCAGGATGCCAATGCAGTATAGTCGATACTTTCAAGAGGAACTCTCTGCCTTAAGGGATTTGGGTAGAGAGTTCTCTGAACAAAACCCCCGCTTGGCCCCCTTTTTATCTGTAGAAGGGCAAGACCCCGACGTTGAACGGCTACTAGAGGGTTTTGCGTTTTTAACGGGCAGAATCAGGCAGAAACTAGATGATGACCTACCTGAATTTGCGTGGTCACTAATTAAGTTGGTGTGGCCGCACTTTTTGCAATCGATACCGTCGATTACCACGGTTGAGTTAAAACCGATGGATATTTTATCGGGGCGGCAGCGGTTGGCCAAAAGCGCTGAGGTTAAGTCTATTCCTGTTGATGGCACGGCTTGTAGGTTTCAGACGTCTTTCGATGTAGACGTTCACCCTCTGAGGGTGGAGTCAGTTCAGGTATCTGAGTCTGGTGGGATGTCTAATATTGCGTTAAATCTTGCGTTGTTTCAGCAAACTAGTTTAAACGATATCGCACTGAACGATTTGAATATCCATCTGCATGGTGCCTTTCCTAAAACCAGTTTATGGTATTATTTGCTGAGGCAGCAGACTGTTGGTGTCGATGTTTGGGGCGTAAATGATGAACAAAAAACAAAATTAGGGACATTACCCCCTTCAGCGATTAATGCGGGAGGTTTAGCGCCTAACAAACAATTATTTGCTGCATCTGGACAGCAGTTTTCAGGGCACCGATTGTTATTCGAATACTTCTGTTTTTCAGAAAAATTTTTATACTTGAACCTTGAGGGTGTTGGAACACTTATTCGTAATGCTGGCTATTCGGAAGGGCGCACCGGTAGCAATAATACTTACCTGGATAATGTTAGCTCAATTATTATTGAGTTTAAGTTGAATCAACTATTGCCGCCAAATGATCATCCTTCTATTGATAATATGCGACTATTTTGTTCGCCTGCAGTGAACCAGTTTCAGGCTTCTACACGGCCGTTTTTGCTTGACGAAACCCGCGCAGAACATCGCTTGCGTGTTGAAGCGCCGAGCCCAGATCACTATGAAATAATGACCGTTGACCAGATTGAAGGATGGAACCCTGAATTAAGAAAAGTTGTTCACTATCCATCATTAGAATTGTTTTGTCCTAGCCAGGTGGGTGGAGCTGCGGTAGTTGATAAGCCGAACGTATATTGGAGTCAGCAACGACCATCGATAACAGGAAAAGGACAAGAAACCTATATCTCGTTCGTATCGGTTGCTCAGAGTAAGCCCAATAGTCAGCCTGTGACGCCTGACAACCGCGGTCGATATATGGTTAAGTCTGAAACCATTAGTGGCCAAGTTACCTGTAGTAACCGTCATTTGCCAAGCATGTTAAGGGTAGGTGATATCTGTACCGAAACCTCGTCTATCCCGGAATACCTTAACTGCAATAATATTTCTGCGGTAACGCCATCTTACTCGCCTGCTAGCAAAATGAACTGGATCTGGAGGCTCATTTCTCAGTCAGCCCTAAATATCAATAAAATTCATCATTTGGACTCCCTTAAGGCGCTGATAATTCAGTTTGATCTTCGAGGGCTATTTGATAAACAGCAGCATGCGGCGACAAAACTAAAAGTTGATGGCTTAACCGCGCTTAATATCACGCCTACAACTCGGCTTTTCAAAGGTGTCCCAATTAGGGGGAGTGAAGTATTACTTACCGTTGGTAGTCAGAATTTCTCAGGGGTTGGAGACATTTTTCTATTAGGCGAAATTCTGAACGAATTTTTTGCCCTGAGTGCGGGGGTGAATAGCTTTCATCGATTAACGATTAAAACGATGCCCGAAAATGATGTTATGCAGTGGGGAGCGAGGGTAGGGGATTGTCAACTGAACTAGAAAACGGTTGGCTCGGCTCAGCGCAACGTTTTAGTTTTATTGCTTTTCGGCAATGGGTTCAGCGTTACGGATTTGATTCAACATCTATTCGATATCGGGCTACAGCCAGTTTGTCACACCCAGCAGGTGAGATTTCAGCTGCCTCGCTAAAGGTGATCAACGAAACCCCTCAAATAACAGTAGATGTTAGTTTAATGGGGTTGTATGGCACTACATCACCTTTGCCGGCTTTTTATACTGAGCGAATATTAGGACTAGGGGGTGATAAAGGCGATAGCCATGAGGGCGATTTAACGTTTTCGGGTAGTGAATATGAAGAAGGCCAAGATCTAAAGCAGTTCTATGACGTATTTAATCACCATGCTATTTCACTATTTTATGATTCCTGGAATAAGTATCGAATCCCTAGCCGGTTTACCGAGCACTTTCAAAGTGAAGAGCTGAAAGATAGCCATAAGCAAGCGAGAAGCGAACTCTCAACCGCCTTGCTCGCCATATGGGGCATCGATAGAGAATATTTGGCATCACTTAAGCATCTTTCACTGCCGCGTTTAATACCTTTAGCGGGGCTTTTGGCTAGTCGGTGTTCTTCAATCGATATTATTGAGCAAGCATTTAACCAGTTTTTTGCTGATGTAACCATTACGACTCGTTCATTCGTGGGTGGTGTGGCTGATGTACCTGATGATCAGGTTAATCGTCTAGGGCTAGACAATGTCACGTTAGGAGATTCTTTAGTGCTTGGAGGGCAAGTGGCTGACTGCAGCGGTATTGCGGTGAGCGTTAAGCTAAACTCGCCAGATCAGCTTAGTCAATGGCTACCAGAGGGTAAGCAAAACGAAACAGCGCATGAACTAATATCTTTGATGTTAGAAACACCTAATGATTACCAATTGATGGTGAATATAGGTGATACATTTGAAGGACTGTCTAATATCGGTGTTACGTCAAGAGGGCTTGGGAGGGGGGTGGGCCTTGGAGGCGTGAGTAACGCAGTCATTAATGTATAACGCAGGACTAGTTGCGTGGGTTGGTGATTGATCTGATTTTTAGGTTTTAGGTTTTAGGTTTTAGGTTTTAGGTCGTAGGTATTAGATATTAGATTAATAATGTGGAGGAGGTGCTTCGTTACTGGCTTCCCCTGTTGCACTATGAACGGTATCTAGTTGGCTCTTTAACATGCGGTTAGCCTGCCAGAGTTTTTCCAGCTGTTGTTCCTGTCTTGCTACAACGTCGTTCAAATCTTGTAATAGGTCTTCCTGGAAGGCCATTTTTGTTTCTAGTTCGACAAGTCGATCTTCAGTATTCATCTTAACATCCAATAAGAAAAGCATATGATACACAGGTCTTTATAGGCCCGAGATGTTACTGCGTATTTGTATTCAATAAAGCAGAAGATCATTACTTTGTTTGAATTTCATACATCAATTATATTTTTTTGCTATCATTGTTCAGTAAGCCGACATAATTATAAGGAATCATAATTCCAAACACTAATCTTTTGAGGCTTATCGTTCGCAATTTCACACAGAATACTCTGAATTGCTGCTCTTGATTTGATGGATTTTTCATTGTGAATTTATTCACGTTGAACTTGTCTATTGGGAGGTTTTTGAGTGCATGGTGAGTAGGATGTTTGAATAATAGTTTGCCGGACACGACAATGGTACCTGACTTGATCGAACCTTTTGCGTTATTCAGCGTTAACGCGCAGATGGTTAGATTCAGGATTATTTAATATTAAAAATAGTTATTGAGATACATTACATGAACAACCAAACTGTAAAAGCGATTGTAACCGGACTTATATTCGCAATCCCAACCCCATTTGTATTGGGTTTTCTAATTCTTGCGGTAACAGGCGATGCTATTAGTTTTGCGGGTGTTAGTGCTGAAGCAACCACTGCCGTTTCAAAATTGATGGGCTTTTTAGGTACTCAAGCAGGTATTACAGCATATCTTCTGTCGGCTGTGGTTATTGGCTTAGTGGCCGCTTTGGGAGCGCTTACTTCAGGCTCTAGCGCTAGTAGTGCTTATTACGGAGAAGATGATGATGACTCTCCAGAAGGTGATGAGCAGGGCACTGTTAAGTGGTTTAACGTTAATAAAGGCTTTGGTTTTATTACCCGTGATGCAGGAGATGATGTATTTGTTCATTTCCGTTCGATACGCGGCCATGGTCGTCGTTCATTACGTCAAGGGCAGCAAGTTCGTTTCAATGTAACGCAGGGTGATAAAGGCTTACAGGCTGAGAACGTATCAGTTGTTAGGTAGCATTTAATATTAAGGCTATAATCGTTTTAAAAGCCATCGAAATTTATTTTTCGGTGGCTTTTTAGTATTAGAAGGTTCTGATTTGGCTTTGTTTTGTAGCCTTGATGAAAGGAGGCACGACTGGAATCAAGGAAAGGGATCTGTACAGTTTGCCGCCAAACCCTGATTCCGCTTCGCTGCATCAAGGCTACAACTTGTACACTTCTTCTAACTACCAACTCACCATTGTTTTGCCTTCGTTTGTGACCTTCCACCACTGGTTATCTGAATCATCTGACTCTTCCCAGCTGTTGGTGGCACATCTCACTTCGTTGCCTGATGCCTTCGCCAGCTCCGTTGCACAATCAATATCGGTTTCCCAAGGCGTTTTGTCTGATTGAAACCATAAACTTGTGTATAGCTTCCCGGCAGCGCCTATGTAGAGTGTTAGTGGAATGGAATCGTTCCCGGTTATGCACGTTAGGTTGATAGATGACTTATCTAATGGATCATGGGTTTTAACATTATCAAATACACTATTAAGCCAGCTTATTATTGCGTCAATTGAGCACTCTTTTATATAGACTTCTATATCCGGCTGACGTTGATGGTCACCTGATTGTTCGGTTGGATGGGTCATGAAGGTTGCTCAGTCTATGAACGGTTAATAAAGTGGTTAATTCTGCTTAGCAGAAGTTTTATGTATCCAATAATAGCCATTATCGCGCCAAAAGATGCAATCACCAATGAGATTAAAGTAATTAATTCCTGTTTTATAGAGGGCGGGACATAAAAGTGAGCCGCGATAACCATGCTTAGCCCCCCTAACAACAGTAATGCACCAATCGCAAACAACTTAAAGTTTCTCTGCTGTGGTGAGAGTTCATTCTTGGGCTTCTTTAGAAAACCGGGGATTATTGTGGGCATAGACGATAGCCCGTCAGCATGATATCAATAGTGACGGTGAGTGACGACAATGTTTGTAGTGACTGTTTCGCAGACTCGGTGGCACGCCAGTAGTGGGGGGTCATCAGTAGCAGGTCATGAATGGCCTGATTACTCTCAATGATAATGTTATAGCGTATATTCGAGCTGAGGTTTTGCTCTAGTGGTGTAAATTGTTCTGAAAGCGTTGATGTTGGGTTGTAGGCTATTTGCTTAACGTCTTGATAAAGTTTCTTGCGTAGTTCAACGAGGTGGTTTGGACCGGTAGAGGCAACGTATAAGATACCATCTTGTTTGAGAATACGGCTAAACTCATCAGGCACAATTCTTGAAAATAAGCTAAGTACGGCATCTTGAGAGTTGCTGGCAACAGGTATATGGCTTGATGTAGCGGTGACCCACTGTATGGACTTACTCCGCCGGCATGAAGCCTTAACGGCTCTTTGAGAAATATCAAAACCAATAAACTCTAGGCATTCCACTTTATTTAGGTGCGTTTCTGAACGAGTGGTCGTGTTTAAGCAACGCTCTAACCGTTGAGTGTAATAACCTTCGCCGCTACCCGCATCTGTCACTTTATAGCTTGAATTCGTTTTATGTTTGGATAGTAAATTTTTGAGAATTAACTCATTTAGTTTATCGGATATCGGTTCGTAATATCCTTCATCAAGAAAACGATATCGCGCCTCTACCATTTCTGGACTATCACCTGGCTGCTTACTTTTCTTGTGCTGTGGTTGGAGCAAGTTGACGTAGCCCTGCTTAGCTACGTCAAACTGGTGATTGCTTTCACACTGGAATTGTTTATCTGTTCGCATAAGCGAGTGGCCGCAAACAGGGCAGATTAGCGAACCGTTTTCTGTCATTCGGCATGCCCTAATAGTCGTTCTAGAATGCCTTCGTAGATGGTGGATAAGGTGTCTAGATCACTTACGCTCACGCATTCGTTTACTTTATGGATGGTGGCGTTTAAAGGGCCAAGCTCTAATACCTGAGAGCCTGTTGGTGCGATAAAACGACCGTCTGAGGTGCCTCCGGATGTTGAGAGTTCGGTATCAATACCTGTGATATCACGAATGGCTGCGACAGACGCGTCCACTAAAGGGCCTGCTGCAGTTAAGAAGGGGAGGCCGCTAAGGTTCCATTCAAGTTCGTAATTGAAATTATGTTTGTCAAGAATGGCGTGTACCCGTTCTTTTATCATATCGACAGTTAGCTCTGTAGAGAACCGGAAGTTAAATATGATTTCTTTTTCGCCGGGGATCACGTTGGTTGCGCCAGTGCCGGCCTTAAGGTTGGTAATTTGAAATGAGGTTGCAGGAAAGAAGTCGTTACCTTCATCCCAAACTTCAGTCGAGAGTTCTAATAATGCAGGGATCGCTGTGTGTACAGGGTTCTCTGCTAAATGAGGGTATGCGACATGCCCTTGAGTCCCTTTTACAATAAGGTCTCCATGCAATGATCCGCGACGTCCATTTTTGATTACGTCTCCCAATGTATTGGTGCTGGAAGGTTCACCAATAAGACACCAGTCTATCTTTTCGCCACGACTCTCAAGTGTTTCTACGACTTTAACAGTGCCATTTTTAGCAGGTCCTTCTTCATCACTGGTAATCAAAAATGCAATAGAACCAGTATGATCAGGATTGTCATTAATAAAACGTTCACAAGCAGTGACGAACGAAGCGATACTGCCTTTCATATCGGCTGCCCCACGGCCATAAAGCGTATCACCAATGATAGTCGGCTCGAATGGTGGGTAATCCCAGTTTTCAACAGGGCCTGTTGGAACGACATCGGTGTGTCCTGCGAATGCCAAAACAGGGCCTTCGGTGCCTCTTCTTGCCCAAAAATTTAATACGTCTTCAAATTGAAGTATTTCGATCACAAAACCAAGTTTTTCAAGTCGCTCACAGATTAGAGCCTGGCATCCTGCATCTTCAGGTGTAACCGAGTTTTTACTGATGAGTTCTTTGGCTAATTCAAGGGTGGGCGTGTATTGAGGCATGTATTGGCTTCTTTTGGGTAGTATTAATCTAGTTATCGATAATAATCATTTCATATAGGGTGTTCTTGCGCACCCTATATGAATGAACAATGACATGAGTCGTCATGTTATAACTAATGTCTGCTTAGTTATTCGCGTGCAACTCTTCATTCAGTTCAATTGCAGTCTTGTTAGTCTTGCACTCTACCTGACCATTAACCGAATTACGACGGAACAGTAGGTCTGCCTTACCCGCCAGATCACGGGCTTTAACGGTTTCTACGGCTTTGTTTTGATCATCTAACATCATCACCTTGGTGCCTGCAGTAATGTAAAGGCCGGCCTCAACTGTGCAGCGGTCACCTAGCGGAATACCAATACCGGCATTAGCGCCTAACAGACAGTTTGCGCCTACAGAAATGATCATGTTACCGCCACCAGAGAGCGTGCCCATAGTAGAGCAGCCGCCGCCAAGGTCAGACCCTTCACCAATCATAACACCAGCAGAAATGCGACCTTCAACCATTGAGGTACCTTCGGTGCCTGCATTAAAGTTCACAAACCCTTCATGCATGATGGTCGTGCCTTCGCCGATGTAAGCTCCGAGACGAACGCGTGAGGTTGCAGCAATACGTACACCTGATGGCACAACGTAGTCTGTCATCGGAGGGAACTTGTCTACCGACTTAACGGCTAGCAATTCACCATTAATACGGGCTTCGAGTTGTTTGGCATTTAGCTCGGTTAAATCAATTGCGCCTTTGTTTGTCCAAGCAACGTTTGGCAGTAATCCAAACATACCGTTCAAGTTGATGCCATGAGGCTTAACTAATCGGTGTGAAAGTAAGTGAAGTTTTAAGTAAACTTCTGGTGTAGTAGCTGACTGAACATCTTCTTCAAGAATAGTAATAACAACAGGGCTTTTGCTTGCTTTTGCTGCACTGGCGATTGCCGCTTGCTCAACCTCTCCCTGATTGCTCAGTGCAGACGCCAATGCTTCTAAATTATCGCTGGTCGCTTCAATTGCCTGATTGCCGCCCTCGCAGCCTAATGCTTCTTTGGCTGCTGATAGCAATGTTTCTGACGGCTGGAAAACTGGCTGTGCGTAGAATACTTCTAACCATTCACTTTTCTGGTTTTTGGTACCAACACCGATTGCAAACGCTAAACTCATTTTAGTTTCCTGTTTAATTAATGTAATTCTTTAAAGTTATTAAATCGCTATGTAATGTGCTTACCTGAATATTTTTTCATATTCGTCTGCTTTAAACCCTAGTGTTCGCTGGCCATCATGTTCAAGTAGTGGTCGTTTGATAATGGAGGGATTCTCTAGCATGGCCGCAAGTGCAGAGGTATCATCCATTGCAGACCTTTGTTCTTCGGGCAATTTACGCCAAGTGGTTCCTCTGCGATTAATCACCGCTTCCCACCCTAGCGAAGAGAGCCATCCTTTAAATAGAGCTTCATCAGTGCCGTCTTTTTTGTAGTCGTGAAAGCGGTAATCAATTTGTTCTGCTTCTAGCCATTTTCGGGCTTTTTTAATGGTATCGCAATTTTTAATACCGTACATAATAGTCACAGTCATAGTCCTTTTAAATGTTTAGCCCTTATAAACGATTAGTCTTTTAAGCTCTTAACAAAATCACGAATTCTCTCGGCTGCATCGATGCACTCTTCTAAGGGGGCGACTAATGCCAGTCTGACTCGGTTCTCTCCAGGGTTTACGCCATTTACGGTTCTAGATAGATATCTTCCAGGCAATACGGTGACGTGCTTCTGTTGAAATAGCTGTTGTGCAAACAGGTCATCGCGAATGGGTGTTTCTAACCATAGGTAAAAGCTTGCGTCAGTTTGTTCGGTGTTCATTACTTCATTTAATATCGGTATCACCGTAGCGAACTTTTCTCGATAAAATGAACGGTTTTCGATAACGTGTTTTTCGTCACCCCAGGCGGCAATACTGGCAAGTTGATGCTGAATAGGCATTGCGCACCCATGATAGGTCCGATAACGTAGAAATTGAGCCATAATGTTGGCGTCACCTGCGACAAATCCAGAGCGTAAACCTGGTAAGTTTGAGCGTTTCGATAAGCTATGAAATACCACGCAGCGCTTATAGTCGTTACGATTCATTTCGGCGCACGCTTGCAACAGGCCTATTGGTGCCTGTGACTCATCACAGTAAATTTCCGAGTAGCATTCGTCTGAGGCAATAATAAAATCATGCTCGTCTGCTAGTAAAATCAGTTTTTGGAGCGCGTCTGAGGGTATAACTGCACCGGTTGGATTACCTGGGCTGCATAAAAATAGTAGCTGACAGCGTTGCCACACTTCAGGTTGAACAGCGTCAAAATCTGGAATGTAGTGATTTTCTGGCAAGCAAGGTAAAAAGTGTGGTTCTGCGCCTGCAAGAAATGAGGCCCCTTCGTATATTTGATAGAAGGGGTTAGGGCATACTACCAGAGGGGGTTGTTCAGCTTGGTTATGTGAGCTGACTAGTCGATCAACGACCGCTTGAGTTAATGAAAAAATCGCTTCTCTTGTACCGTTAACGGGCAGCACATGTTGTTCAGGGTCGAGTGACGTAGGGGCTAACTCAAACCGGCTTGTCAGCCAGTCGCAAATGCTTTTGCGTAATTCTGGAATGCCTTTTGTAGAAGGGTAAATGGATAGTTTGCCGAGCTGTTTGGTAAGCTCTTCCAGTACAAAGCTTGGAGAGGCATGTTTTGGCTCACCAATCGATAGTGCGATAGGTGAGTAGTCAGAGCATGGAGTCACTTCGCTTTTGAGTTGGTTAAGCTTCTCGAATGGGTAGGGCTGTAGTTTATCTAAATCTGAATTCATTCTGTGGGGCTCTTCCTGTTGTATCGTTTACTTTTTGCGCTAGCTAGCTTGAACATGTTCATCTAATAGGTCACAAATACTTTTTTGTAACCGCTCACACAACCTTGGGTCGCTGATAGGTTGGCCATCTTCTTGAGTGATGAAGAATACATCTTCTACACGTTCTCCTAAGGTGGCGATTTGGGCGTTGACTAATGAAACCTTGTTACCAACCAGAATACACCCTATTCGAGCCAAGAGGCCTGGCCGGTCGGGTGTAATGACTTCCATAACCGTGCGCTGATTAATCATGTCATTGCTGAATGTGACTTCAGTAGGAAACGAGAAATGCTTTAGTTGTCGAGGCGTTCGGCGTTGGATGATCTCTGGATAGTCGTCTGAGTCGTCTAATTCATCAATTAACCTATGGTGGACTTTGGTTTTGCGCTCTGGGTCTTGTGCCAGAGATTGATTGTTTTCGTCCAGTACCACAAATGTACTTAGGCTACATGGGCCTTTTCCAGAGTTGATTCTTGCACTTACGATGTTTAGGTTTAATTGTTCCAACACCGCAGTTGTGGCAGCAAAAAGTCCTTCCCCATCTGGTAGGTAGATCATAACCTGGGTGTAGCCTTCTCCTTGATGGTCTTCAACGTCTTTAATCAGTATCAATGGTTCACTATTTTCGCCATGCTCGATGATTGATGAGGTTTGCCAGGCCATCTCAGAGGTTGAGTCTTGAAGAAAATAGTCATCTTCTAGGGTATTCCATATTGTTTCAATTTTAGCACTGCTAATGCCTTGGTCATGCAGGATATCCTGAACTTCTGCTTGTGTTGCAGATATCCATTTATCTTTGTCTAACGGATTTTCAATGCCTCGCCTTAATGCGCGTCTAGCTTCAAGGTAGAGCTGTCTCAGTAGTGATGCTCTCCATGTGTTCCAGAGTATGGGATTGGTTGCATCGATATCCGTCACCGTTAGCACATAAAGGTAATCCAGGTGAACCTGGCTAGGTACTTCAACTGCAAAACTATGGATAATGTCAGGGTCTTGAATATCTTTCTTTTGAGCGGTCATGGACATCAAGAGGTGGTTCTCTACTAACCAGCAGACCAGTTGCGTGTCTCGTTTACTTAAATGATGCTGTACACAGAATTGTTCGGCGTCAACTGAGCCAAGGCCTGAGTGGTTTCCACCGCGGCCTTTGGCTATATCATGGTAAAGCCCAGCTATATACAGTAGTTCGGGCTTAGGTAGGCGATATATCAGGCGAGAGGCTAGAGGATACTTGTCTCGTGCTGAGTCCTCCCAGAGGTTTATCATGTTTTTGATAACCTTCAGCGTGTGAGCGTCCACTGTGTAGGCATGAAATAAATCGTGTTGCATCTGACCAATGATTTTGCCGAACTCAGGCAAGTATCGGCCGAGCACATTGTATCGCTTCATGCTTGATAAGGTCTTATGAAAATCATGAGGAGTTCTTATTAACTCCATAAACAATGAGGTCACCGCAATGTCGTTTCGGAAGGTATTATCTATGAGGTGTCTATGTGCTCGCAGCGCCCTAATAGTGGTCGCTCTGATGCCCTTTATTTGAGGGTTCTGCGCCATTAGCAGGAAAATCTCCATAATAGAGTAGGGGGCATAGGCGAAAATTTGGTTGTTAATGGATTCGATATACTGATTCTTAATCTGAAATCGTTTGTTAAGAGGGGTTAAGACTTCCTTTTCATTACTGCGTAGGATTGCTTCATCAAAGTGTTGCAGGATTACATCTGCCAGCTCAGCTAACCCTAGGACGACCCGGTAATACTGTTGCATCATTATTTCAACGCCGAGCTTCTTTTCAGTATCTCCAAATCCCAGCATGCTGGTGAGCTTACGTTGATGGTCAAACAGTAGTCTGTTTTCATTTCGTTTGGCCACAATTTGTAGGCCGTAGCGCATCCTCCATAAAAAACGCTCACCATCCAATAGGTTTTGATACTCTTCGTCGGTAAGGAACTCATACCTTGTTAGCTCAGAGGTACAACTTAACCCAAAGTGACGCTTGGTTATCCAGCCTATTGTTTGAATATCACGGAGGGTGCCGGGGGATGATTTTAAATTAGGCTCCAGGTTGTATTCGGTGTCGCTGTATTTTTCGTGCCGTAGTCGTTGTTCCTCTTTCTTCGCTATAAAATAAGAACGGTCGGAACAGACTTCATCAGAATAGGCTCGGTTGCTAAGAAGTTCCCGTAAGATATCGTTACCAGCGATGGTTCTGGTTTCGAGTAAGTTTGTGGCGATGGTAATGTCTTCAGAGGCTGATTCTATACACTCTTCAACGGTTCGTACACTGTGGCCAATATCTAATCTTAAATCCCATAATAGAGTGACGAACTGGCTAATAGTCTCTTCATAGTCAGGGCTGATTTCGTTTTGGATAAGAATCAATATATCTATGTCAGAGTACGGGTGTAGCTCCCCGCGACCATAACCACCGACTGCGATTAGGCTAATATTATCTCTGCCTTTCCAATCGAACTGTTCCCAAAGAAGCTTGAGAATAAGGTCAACAAACCATGCGCGAGCTTCAACCAATTGCTTTATATCCCGGTCATGCATAAAAAACCCATCAAGTAGTTCTGATGCTTTTTTAAGCGCATTACGGGCTGCGATTGCAGGAGCGGGTGCTTGCTCTATCGTAGACTTTAAACAGTCGACTGACAGCTCTTTATTTTCTTTGAGCGCCTCAATAATAGGGCTGTTGACGATCATCTACGCTATTGCTCCATTAATCATGGTTACGTCACTATTTAGAAAAATGAGCACGCTCTTCTTCTCTTAGTGTGAGTATTTCGAAACCATCAGCGGTTACCAACACCGTATGCTCCCACTGGGCGGAAAGTTTTCTATCTTTGGTGACGACCGTCCATTCGTCAGGAAGTAGTTTGCAGTGGCGCTTGCCCTGGTTGATCATCGGCTCAATAGTGAAAATCATGCCTTCTTTTAAAGTTAAGCCAGTACCTGGTGTGCCGTAATGCATGACCTGGGGTTCTTCATGAAATACCTTGCCGATACCGTGTCCACAGTACTCCCTAACTACAGAGTAGTAATTAGACTCTGCATGTTGTTGAATAATATGGCCAATATCGCCAAGTCTTGCTCCAGGTTTGACCAGTTCTATACCCTTGTACATACACTCTTGGGTAATCTTTGCTAGCCTTTCCGCTGCGCTGGTGGGTTTACCAATATAAAACATCTTGCTGGTGTCGCCGTGGTACTCATCTTTAATGACCGTGATATCAATATTAATGAGGTCGCCGTTCTTTAAGATTTTCTTATCGCTGGGTATGCCGTGGCAAATAACCTGGTTAACAGAGGTGCAGATGGACTTCGGAAAACCCCGATAGTTTAAAGGTGCAGGAATCGCGTTCTGTTCTTCAGTAATATACTTGTGACAGATGTCATTTAGCTCGCCCGTTGACACGCCTGCTTTTACATATGGCTCGATCATTTCAAGTACTTCTGCGGCCAGGCGACCGGCTACGCGCATTTTCTCGATCTCTTTAGGCGTTTTTATAGTTACTTTCATTGCGGTCTCTAAATGTCGGGGTCAATAGTGTGCCACGAATAGCATATTGATCTATAAGTATTTTTGATTGTTTATTGTGTTGATAATCGCAGATTGACGCAATAACTACTGCGTCTTACTGTTATATTGAAAGGTATTTTACCTTGTTGTGCGCGATATGAGAAATGATCTCATTTATTAGTTGGATAATTAATATTTGGCTTCTGTTTGAATGCTTAATATGGTATAAAGCGCCCGCTCTATTCAATAACTGTATGAAGATTCGTTTTCAAAGTGATGAAAATTACCTAAAGATAAATCTTATCCATTATTGTTAGCGCAAAATTCGCACACGTGCCGACACGTTGTTCTGGGTGCTCATAGTGATCGAAATACTGGTATTTGCTAAGTGTTTGGTCCTTAAGAGAGTTGAATGATGGGGCATGTGGAGGACTAACCCAATTTAATAGTTAAGGATTTTACAATGGCTGCAGTTTCTATGCGCGACCTGCTTAAAGCAGGTGTACACTTTGGTCACCAAACTCGTTACTGGAACCCTAAAATGGGTAAGTACATATTTGGTGCACGCAACAAAATTCATATAATTAACCTTGAGCACACTGTTCCTGCTTTTAACCAATCTCTTAATATCATTAAGAACTTGGCAGAGAACAAAAATAAGGTTCTTATCGTTGGCACTAAGCGTGCTGCTAGCAAGATAGTTAAAGAAGAAGCTGTCCGTGCAGGAATGCCTTACGTAAATCACCGTTGGTTAGGTGGTATGCTGACAAACTACAAGACTATTCGTCAGTCTATTCGTCGTTACAGAGATCTTGCAACTCAAAGCCAAGATGGCACATTTGAGAAGATCACTAAGAAAGAAGCGTTGATGCTGACTCGTGAGATGGATAAGCTTGAGCGTAGTATTGGTGGTATTAAAGATATGGGTGGTTTGCCTGATGCGTTGTTCGTAATCGACGTTGACCACGAGCGTATTGCTATTAAAGAAGCTAATAAGCTAGGTATTCCAGTTATCGGTATTGTTGATACTAACAGTGACCCAGACGGTGTTGATTACGTAATTCCTGGCAACGATGATGCAATTCGCGCCATTCAGGTTTATGCACAAGCGGTTGCAAATGCGTGTCTTGAAGGAACTGTTGGCGGTGCAAACGCTGATGAGTTTGTAGAAGTTAGCGAAGAAGCTAGTGAGCAACCAGCAGCAGAATAATCTGCTGAGTGTTACTACTTTAGTACTGTCCGACGGTTTTGCAGTGTAAGCGTTTGATGTAGTTGACTCACGTTGATATTGCGAGATGGCAAAAAAGGGGCTTTGCCCCTTTTTTTGTAAAACTAATTTAATTTGAATGCTTTAGGGCATTAAAATCAAGAGGAATTAACATGGCTGCTATTTCTGCCTCTTTGGTGAAAGAGCTTCGTGATCGCACTGGTTTAGGTATGATGGAGTGTAAAAAGGCACTCAAGGCATCAGACGGCGATATCGATGCGGCGATTGAAGAAATGCGTAAGAACAGTGGTATGAAGGCTGCTAAAAAAGCGGGCCGTACTGCTGCTGATGGCGTTGTAAAGGCGAAGGTTGCTGATGACGGTTCTTTTGCTGTTCTTGTTGAAGTTAACAGTGAAACTGACTTTGCTGCACGTGATGAAGGTTTCTTAGCGTTTGTTAATGCTGTTGTAGAAAAAGCATTCGACAGCCGCGAAACAGATGTTGCAAAACTAATGGAAGGCGAGCTTGAAGTGGCTCGTGAAGCATTGGTACAAAAGATTGGCGAAAATATCGGTGTTCGTCGTATTGTAACGGCTGAAAATGCAGTAGTTGGTCAGTACGTTCATGGTACTAATCGTATTGGTGTATTGATTGGATTGAGTGGTGGTGATGCGGAGTTAGCGAAAGATATCGCAATGCATACAGCGGCTGTTAATCCGCAGTTTATTAAGCAATCAGATGTTCCTGCTGAGTTGGTAGAGAAAGAGAAGTCTATTTTTACTGCACAAGCTGAGCAGAGCGGAAAGCCTGCTGCAATCATCGAGAAAATGATTGGTGGACGTATTAGTAAATTCCTTGCTGAAATTAGCTTGCTTGATCAGCCATTCGTTAAAGACCCAGAAGTCAAAATTGGCGCGCTAGCTAAGAAAGCAGGCGCTGAAGTTGAGTTCATGATTCGTTACGAAGTAGGTGAAGGAATCGAGAAAGAAGAAGTAGACTTTGCTACCGAAGTTGCTCAGCAAGCTGCTGCAGCTGCAAGCAAATAATAACGCTTCTTTAACATGTAGTAGTGAGTATTCTTTACATGTTTAATTAACCGCATATCGGCTACAGCTGTGTGCGGTTGATTTGTATAAGGGGGGTGGAAATATAATATTCCTGCTTCTCCTGTGCTTATGCGATAGACTATTATTTAGTTTTGGTTGGTGCCTACTATTGGTTAGTGCAGTGGTGAGTGTCAGCCGAATGTTTAAGTATTACCATTAATACCAGTTTGTTGATTTTTTAAAAGCCCACTGCCGATTTTAAAAGAGAGTTAACATATGCCTACACCAACTAAAGCCCAGCCTAGATACAAGCGAGTACTACTCAAATTGAGCGGAGAGGCGTTAATGGGGGATGGGGATTTTGGGATCGACCCTAAAGTCCTTGATAGAATGGCGTTAGAAATTGGCCAGCTGATTGGAATTGGTGTGCAGGTAGGTTTGGTTGTGGGAGGGGGAAACCTCTTCCGTGGTGCTGCATTGCAAGAAGCAGGCATGGATCGTGTAACAGGCGATCATATGGGTATGCTTGCAACTGTTATGAATGCACTGGCCATGCGTGATGCATTAGAGCGTTCAAATATATCGACACGGGTTATGTCTGCTATTCCTATGAGTGGTGTGGTGGAGCACTATGATCGTCGTAGAGCTATTCGTCATTTAAAGGATGGTGATGTTGTGATATTTAGTGCAGGTACAGGTAATCCGTTTTTCACCACTGATTCCGCTGCCTGCCTTAGAGGTATTGAAATAGAAGCGGATGTTGTGTTGAAGGCGACTAAGGTTGATGGCGTGTATAATACTGACCCTATGAAAGACTCAACCGCCATTAAATATGACAGATTAACTTATGATGAAGTATTAGACCGAAAATTAGGTGTGATGGACTTAACTGCGATTTGCTTGTGTAGAGATCATAATATGCCGGTACGCGTATTTAATATGAATAAAGCAAGTGCAGTGGCTAATATTCTTGTGGGTGAAAATGAAGGTACCGTTATTGAACAGGCTCAGGAGTGAGTTCTGAGGTTGTAAAATAGAAAGGTTAAAATGATAAGAGGTCTACTCAAGTTAGATACAGCAAACCTTAAATAGTTAACGTAGCCTTAGGAACGTTGTATCAATACATCTACTGCTTGAGTTAGGTAAGAGTGAGTTAAAAAGAGGGGAAAAACGTGCTTAACGAAATTAAAACTGAAACAGAACAACGTATGAAAAAGAGTTTGGAGGCACTACATACTGCTTTCAATAAAATAAGAACAGGGCGTGCTCATCCGAGCATCCTGGATGGTGTAATGGTGCCGTACTATGGCAGTGATACTCCATTGAAACAGGTTGCAAACGTGTCTGTTGAAGATGGGCGAACACTGGCTGTTACTGCGTGGGAAAAGCCTCTTATTCCGGTAATTGAAAAGGCTATCATGAAGGCTGATTTAGGTTTGAACCCTGCTACAACCGGTGACACTATCCGTTTACCTATGCCTGCGTTAACTGAAGAAACGCGGAAAAATATGGTTAAACTGGCACGAGGAGATGCAGAGGGTGGTCGAGTGTCTGTGCGTAATGCACGTCGTGATGCGTTGTCTGATGCGAAAGAGTTATTAAAAGAAAAAGAAATTACCGAAGATGAAGATCGTCGTTTTTCCGATGATATCCAAAAGCTGACGGATAAGTATGTTGCTGAAGTTGAAAAAATGCTTCAAGCCAAAGAAGCGGACTTAATGGAAGTATAAGGTCTTATAGGTTCTCCACTTATTAATTGGCGTCTTATGCAGAATGCTTAGAACGAGAATTTAGTTTGTGGAGGGCTTTACCGCTATGGATGTTAGCCTGCGATAGATTGCAGGTGGTTTTTTGAAGAGATGGATATGACCGAAAGTGTAACAGCCGATATACCCATTACGGCGACAGATAAACCTCGTCATGTTGCTATTATCATGGATGGGAACAATCGTTGGGCGAAGAAGAAAAGGTTGCTGGGTGTTTCAGGCCATAAAGCGGGGGTTGATGCAGTAAGAGCTGTTGTAGAAACCTGCGTTGAAGAAGGTATTGGAACACTTACGTTATTTGCATTTAGTAGTGAAAACTGGCGACGGCCTGCGGATGAAGTGTCAGCGTTGATGAAGTTATTTCTTCTAGCGCTGCAGCGAGAAGTTAAGAAGTTACACAAAAACAATATTCGTTTGAAAATTATCGGTGATAGAAGTAAATTTAGCCCAATTCTTCAGGAGCATATGGCGCGAGCTGAGGAATTAACGGCTAATAATACGCGACTAAATTTAGTAATTGCTGCGAATTATGGTGGCCATTGGGATATCGCTCAAGCGACCCAGAAAATAGCCGAAATGGTTGAGGCGGGTGATATTAAGGCTTCTGATGTTGATGATAACCTTATTCAGCAGCATCTATGCCTCGGCGACCTTCCGATGCCAGACTTATGTATCAGAACGGCAGGTGAGCAGCGAATCAGTAACTTTATGTTATGGCAGTTTGCGTATACCGAGCTGTATTTCTCTGAAGTATACTGGCCTGATTTTCAGCATGAAGAGATGCGCAAAGCACTTTTAGCGTACTCTGCTCGTCAACGACGGTTTGGTCAAACGGATGATCAAATCAATAAGGCTTAAGTGCTCCGGTTTTCTCAAGGATGCGATATTATCGTGACGTCGGAACATAAAAAAATTTACCCCAATAGCCCTGCTATTGATAATAAAGTGACCTGAATTGTGCTTAAACAACGGATTATTACCGGATTAATTCTTGCGCCCATCGCCATTGGCGGAATTTTCTTTTTGCCTCCCTTTGAGTTTTCATTGTTTATTGGGTTTATTATCGCAGTTGGTGGATGGGAGTGGGCAAACCTTGCCGGCTTTAGCAAGTCTATTGAGCGGGTGGGCTTTGCTGCGTTTATTTCTTTGTTGTTGTATCTATCAACATGTTTGGACTCAACCTATATCTTAGCTGCTAGTGTTTTTGGTTGGGTTGTTTCGTTTTATCTTATTACTCAGTACCCAAATAAAAAAGCACTTTGGGAATGCCGGTTTAGACGTCTTTTACTGGGCGTTTTTGTACTGGTGCCTGCTTGGACAGGCTTGGTAGTGATTCGAGATAGCAGCGTTTTGGTTTACGCTGGGCAGGTGGTTGATGTGCGTTATCTAATTCTATACATCATGTTTATTGTATGGGGTGCCGATGTAGGGGCTTATTTTTCGGGTAAGGCTTGGGGTAATAAAAAGTTAGCGCCTAACGTGTCTCCTGGCAAATCCTGGGCGGGTGTATATGGTGGTTTGGCGACGACTACGCTGTTTGCAATAGTTGCCTCGCTAATGTTAGAAATGTCCGTTTCAGACACCGCTCTGCTGATTATTATTACGCTGGTTACAGGTGTGTTCTCCGTGGTCGGTGATCTGCTTGAAAGCATGCTCAAGAGACATCGAGGAATAAAGGATAGTAGTCAGTTGTTGCCGGGGCATGGAGGTGTACTAGATAGAGTTGATAGCCTCACTGCGGCTGTTCCGGTGTTAACCTTTCTTTTAATGCTTGTTGGTTGGTTTTAATTTTGACGAGTGTTGAACATTTTCAGTGTTGTAAATCATGAAGCAGATTACCATTCTTGGAGCAACAGGCTCAATTGGTCTGAGTACACTGGATGTTATTTCCGAGCATCGGGATAAGTATTCAGTATTTGCGCTAACTGCAAATACTAATGTTGAAGAGATGTATCAGCAGTGCGCTTTATTTAACCCTCGTTATGCGGTTATGAGTTGCAATGATTCCGCTGTAGCGTTAGGTAAGCTGATTGAAAATAGTGAGCTTGAAACTGAAGTGATGTCAGGTGATGAGGGATTGCATCGAGTTTCTGAGCATCCTGAAGTAGATGTTGTGATGGCCTCTATCGTCGGCGCTGCTGGGCTTAAACCTACATTGGCCGCGGTTCATGCTGGTAAAAGAATACTGTTGGCAAATAAAGAAGCGCTTGTGATGACGGGTAGCCTATTTATGGCTGCCGCGAAAAAAGCGGGCGCTGAAATTTTGCCTATCGATAGTGAGCATAACGCCATCTATCAATGTATGCCTGCTACTTATCGAAGTGGCATGCCTCTCAAACACATTAGAAGAATTCTTTTAACAGCCTCGGGTGGCCCTTTCCGTAATACGCCTTTATCTGACATTAAAGGTGTTACTCCCGAACAAGCATGTAAGCATCCGAACTGGTCGATGGGGCGGAAAATATCTGTAGACTCGGCCACTATGATGAACAAAGGTCTTGAGTTAATCGAAGCTTGCTGGCTGTTCGATACGACGCCAGACAGCATCGAGGTACATGTTCACCCTGAAAGTATTATTCATTCGATGGTTGAGTATGATGACGGGTCTGTATTAGCTCAAATGGGTAGTCCCGACATGAGAACGCCCATTGCATATGGACTTGGCTGGCCTGACCGAATAGAGTCTGGAGTATCTTCGTTAGATTTATTTAAGATATCACAGCTTAACTTCGAGCAACCAGATGAAGAGCGCTTCCCCTGTCTGAGGTTGGCAGCAGAGGCCTACCGTCTAGGTGGGACGGCTTGCGCGATTCTAAATGCTGCCAATGAAGAAGCGGTAGATGCTTTTCTGAATAAAAAAATTCGTTTCGATCAGATAGCGACACTTATTGAGAGAGTGATGGAGTCTCTAGCGCCCCGCCAGCAGGCAGACTTTGATATGATATTTGAAGATGATGCGGCTGCTCGATTAATGGCTGTTAAATTGATAGAGCAAGGGCTATAGCGAATGGAAATTTTACAGTCTGTCTTATCATTGATTATAACGCTTGGGATCCTGGTTACTATTCACGAGTATGGACACTACTGGGTCGCAAGACGTTGTGGTGTTAAAGTTCTTCGTTTCTCTGTAGGTTTTGGTAAACCTATATTTAGCTGGCATGACAAAAATGGAACAGAGTTTGCTGTAGCGTCTATTCCGTTGGGTGGTTATGTCAAAATGCTTGACGAGCGAGAAGGAGAGGTCTCTCCAGATGAGTTTCATTTGGCGTTTAATCGTCAAAGTATTTCTAAGCGGATAGCGATTGTCGCTGCCGGGCCTATTGCTAATTTTCTATTTGCGATCTTTGCTTATTGGTTAATGTTCATATTGGGGTTTACGGTTGTAGCGCCTGTTATCGGAAGTGTGGATGATCAGTCTGTCGCAGCAAATGCTGGAATTTTACCCCATCAAGAGATAATAGCGGTCGATGGCAGTGCTACTAACAGTTGGCAAAGCGTTAACATTGGTCTGCTAAATCGTTTAGGGGACACAGGAGAGGTGGCGCTATCTCTTAAAAATGTCGGTGATGACTCTCCTTCGACGGTTACGATTGCTATCAATGAATGGCTTGCTGATCAAGAAATGCCAAACCCTGTTGGCGCAATGGGGATTCACCCCTTTAGACCGCAAATTCCACCATTAATAGGTGTTGTATCTGAAGGAGGCAGCGCATCTGCTGCCGGGTTTCGTCCTGGTGACCGTGTAATCGCCATAAATGGAAATACGGTTGACGACTGGATGGATTTTGTAGCAGTGGTTAGAGCCTCAGCTGGTGAAGCATTAATGGTCGAGCTATTGCGTGAAACCAGTATCATCAATGTAGATTTGACCCCTCAAACGAAAACTATTGCGGAAGGACAAGTGATTGGCTATATAGGTGCAGGAGTTCAGCAGCCAAAATGGCCAGATGACATGATGCGTGAAGTCCATTATGGCCCAGTAGATGCTTTTGGTGCCGCGCTCGGTAAAACCTGGGAAGACACCATAATGACTCTCAGCTCGATCAAAAAAATGATAGAAGGGCTTATTTCCGTAAAGAATTTAAGTGGCCCAATTACGATCGCTAGAATTGCTAATTCAACTATTCAGTCAGGGCTTGAAACTTTTCTCAGTTTTTTGGCGTTATTAAGTGTTAGTCTGGGCGTACTTAATCTATTGCCAATTCCGGTATTAGATGGCGGCCATTTGCTGTATTATTTTGTCGAACTTATTAGAGGGAAGCCCCTTTCTGAAAATACTCAGTTGATTGGGTTAAAAATAGGCATTACGTTAGTTGTCATGCTAATGTTCGTGGCTTTCTATAATGATCTATTAAGGCTCTAAAGGGGCGGGGATCAGGCGCATAAATTGTGCGGGCGTTTATTAGAGCTGAACATCACACTAAACTGTACGAAACATGTTGTACGAAACTATTAAATGATAGGCATAGCCTCGTTTTAAGGCCTTGTTGGTAACTATTTTTTCATGATAAATCGCAGTAAGTTTCTTTCCAGTGCATTATTATTTTTTATCTGTTTCGGTCTGACCGCTTCTGAATTGCATGCTGAAGAGTTCGAAGTTAAAGATATTCGTGTTGACGGTTTGCAGCGAGTTTCTGCTGGTACCGTGTTTAGTGCGTTCCCTGTTAATGTTGGGGATGACGTAGACTCTGTTCGCTTAGTTGAAGCATCCAAAAACCTATTCAAAAGTGGTTTGTTTACCGATATTCAGTTAGGTCGAGAAGATGATGATCTACTTATTACAGTGGTAGAAAGGCCGTCAATCAGCAAAATAGAAATTGATGGTAACAAAGATATATCGACAGATGACCTGATGGATGGACTTAAATCTGCGGGCATGTATGAAGGTCAAGTTTTTCAACGCGTTACTATGGAAAGGTTAGAGCTTGAGATACTTCGTTCTTATGTTGCACAGGGCCGCTATAATGCCTCTGTCGAAGCAGACGTAGAGCAACAGCCTAGAAATCGTGTCGCGATTAAGCTTAATATCAATGAAGGCGATGTAGCCTCTATTCAGCATATTAATGTAGTCGGCAACAAAGCGTTTTCGGATGAGCAGTTGTTAGACCTGATGGAGTTAAAAACCCCAGGTTGGCTTTCAATGTTCACCAGCGATGACAAGTATGCCAAAGAAAAACTCAGTGGAGATCTTGAAAGAATCCGTTCCTTCTATCTGGATCGTGGCTATATTAAGTTCAATGTCGAGTCTACACAGGTTGCTATATCACCTAGTAAAGAAGATGTTTTTATTACTCTGAATGTTACTGAAGGTCCGCTTTACACGATTAGTGATATACAGCTAAAGGGCGAACTCATTGTTGACGAAGAAGAAATTCGGCGACTGGTGTTAGTAAAAGAGGGTGACACGTTCTCTCGACGACTATTGACCGCGACTTCTGATGTTATTTCCAGACGATTAGGTACAGAGGGTTACACCTTTGCCAATGTCAATGCGATCCCCGAACCTCATGATGACAATACTGCTACAGTGACCTTTTTTGTTGATCCCGGCCGCAGAACGTATGTTAGGCGGATTAACTTTAGAGGCAATGTTAACACTGCTGACGAAGTACTGCGCCAAGAAATGCGTCAAATGGAGGGCGGTTCTGCGTCCACTAACCTGATAGAAGCGTCGAAAAGTCGTCTGGAGAGACTCGGCTACTTCAAAACGGTTACAGTAGAAACTCCAGCTGTGCCAGGTAATGCTGATCAGGTAGATGTTAACTATAGTGTTGAGGAACAAGCTTCAGGTAGCTTATCTGCAAGCCTGGGTTTTTCTCAAGACAGTGGCTTTATTCTAGGGTTGAATGTATCAGAGAACAATTTTTTTGGTACAGGACGAAGAGTGTCGATGGGGATCAATACCAGCGAGTCTGTGAAAAGTGCGAGATTTTCTTATCTAAACCCTTATTATACGGTAGATGGTGTAAGTCGAGGGTTTAGTGTTTTTGCTAAGGCGACAGACTTTGATAACCTCAATACTTCAGCCTATATTCTCGATACTATCGGGGGTGCGGTTACGTTTGGTTATCCAATCAACAACTTCTCCCGATTAAACTTTGGTCTTACTGCGACCAATGATCAGTTAGAGGCAGGTGATGAGTCTGCTTTAGAGGTCGTCGATTTTATTGAAGGGCATGGCGATGTATTTAATAACTTAACGATAGATTTAAGTTGGACCCGAAATACGCTCAACAGAGGTATGTTTGCCACTCAGGGGCTGTCTCAAAGTTTATCCACCAATATCACGACACCGCAAAGTAGTGACCTTCAGTACTTTAAGGCGAATTACAGAACTAACTTTTATCAACCGGTTGACCGATTTCATACCTGGGTGGTTCGTTTACGCTCAGACTTTGGGTATGGTGAGGGTTACGGCGATACAAGTGAGTTACCATTCTATGAAAACTACTTTGCCGGTGGTATTGGGTCTGTAAGAGGTTATGAGTCCAATACATTAGGCTTAAAAGGGACTCAAAGCCCGACAGATTCATCATCACCTAGAGCCTTTGGTGGTAATATTCTGATCGAAGGGTCCGCTGAGCTAATATTCCCGATTCCTTTTGTTGAAGATCAAAGTTCGATGAGGACTGCTCTGTTTTTTGATGCGGGTAACGTTTTTGATGCTAGTCGAGATTATAATCCGGAGCTATCGGAGTTAAGGATGTCGACCGGGGTTAGCTTTCAATGGGTGACAGCGATAGGTCCGCTTGGTTTTGCATTAGCCAAGCCACTTAATGATCAAGAGGGCGATGATACGCAGATATTCCAGTTTACATTGGGACAGAATTTCTAAAGAGTACAGCTTTGTTGTAAGCTAGAAAGCATCAAAAAAATCGCTATCAATGAACTGAAAACAAAAATGTGACATTTTTTATTAAACACTGAAAACTATTAAATACCGAATATTATTAGGAGATATTCTTTATGAAACTGCTTAGAAATTTGCTTTTAGCTAGCTGTGTTATGACATCCTTTTCTGCTTTTGCCGAGACCAAAATTGGGGTGGTTGATATTAGAGCGGCACTTTTCTCATCGGATGCAGCAAAAGCCTTTAGCCAGGAAATGGAGGGTGAATTTAAAACTCAGGAAATGGAAGTTCGTGCTGTGCAAGAGTCCGGGCACAAATTACAGGAGCGTATGAAAAAAGACGCCGCTATTATGAGCGATACTGAACGTACAAAGCTGGCATTGCAGCTTGAAGAAAAAGCTAAGGAGTTTAAATACCTTAAAGCTAAATTAGATAAAGCGGTTTCAATCAAAAAACAGGATTTTATTCAAACATCAAAGCCTAAGGTAGATGAAGTGTTAAAAGCCTTAGTTGAGTCTGAAAAGTATGATTTAATCATGCCAAGAGAAGCCGTTATCTATAGTGCCCAGTCGTTTGACGTAACCGCTAAAGTGATTGAAAAACTAAACGCACTTAAGTAACAATCAACGCTCTTGCCATAACATTTATCGCGAACGCCCTCCTGTTTTTTAAATGAGAGGGCGTAGCTCGTTTTGGGTACTGTGTTTATAGTGCCTAGTAGTCAGTTTAAAATGATTATAGAGAGGACATGCGCAGTGTCTAATGCACATGGAAAACAGTATACACTTTCTCAGTTGGCTGAAATTGTTGAGGGAGAGGTTGTTGGCGAGGGTGATAGGATAATCACGGGTATTTCGACGTTGCAGGGGGCTCAAAATGGTGATATCTCTTTTCTAGCTAACCCTGCGTATGAAAAATTCTTGGCGGAAACCCGTGCTTCTGTGGTGATCGTTTCCCATAACAGTGTTGACCGTTGTCCTTGTGATGCACTGGTTGTGAAAAACCCTTATCTGGCTTACGCAGCACTCAGTCATTATTTTGCATTCGCCTTGACTGAACCTTTGGGTATTCATAAAACGGCAGTCGTACACGAAACTGCAGAGGTCGATATGACTGCAGTGGTAGGTGCAAGTGCGGTCATCGAGAAAGGTGCGGTAATTGGTGCTAATGTTATTGTAGGTGCTGGATGTTTTATTGGTGAGAATACTGTTCTGGCCGAAGATACGAGACTCTATGCCAATGTATCGGTGTATCATGGGGTGTCAGTTGGCAAGGGTTGCATTGTTCATAGTGGCGTAGTGCTAGGTGCTGACGGATTTGGCATTGCACCAGGGCCAAATGGGTGGAATAAAATTGCCCAGATAGGTGGTGTTGTTATAGGTGATAATGTTGAAATAGGCGCCAATACCGCTATTGATAGAGGTGCGCTTGATAATACGGTTATTGAAAATGGTGTAAAACTAGATAATCAGATTCAGATTGCTCATAACGTAATCGTAGGTGAAAACACGGCAATTGCGGCTTGTTCCGGTATAGCGGGCAGTACGCGTGTTGGAAAGAACTGCGTGATAGGTGGCGGGTGCGGTATTGCCGGTCATTTAGATATAGCGGATAACGTTCATTTGACTGGCATGACACTAGTGACGAAAAGTATTAAAAAAGCAGGGGTGTACTCCTCCGGAACAGCGGTAGAGCCGAATGCAAAATGGAGAAGGAATGTGGTTCGCTTCAGGCAGTTGGATGAGCTGGCGAATCGCGTCAAAAAATTAGAAAAGGATATTGAGTAGGGGTTTTAATTTCTACACAGATTAACTAAGTTTATTGAGGCAATATAGAAATGATGGACATTGATCAGATACTTGAGTACCTACCTCACCGGTACCCGTTTTTGTTGGTCGATAGGGTGACGGAGATAAACCCGGGTACGAGTATCGTAGGGTATAAAAATGTCACTATTAATGAACCGTTCTTTACTGGCCACTTTCCCGGAAAGCCAATTATGCCGGGAGTTTTGATTTTAGAAGCGATGGCTCAGGTTTCTGGAATTCTTGGCTTTGTTACCAATGGAACAAAGCCAATTGATGGTCGAATTCAGTACTTTGCAGGTTCCAATCGGGTTAGATTCAAACGCCCTGTTATACCAGGGGATCAACTCGTACTTGAATCGAGCCTTGTAGCCAATAAGCATGGCATCTGGAAGTTTGATTGTCGAGCACTGGTTAATGGTGAAGTGGTTTGTGTTGGTGAAGTGAAGACCGCTGAGAGAGAAAGCTAATGAGTATTCATCCCCAAGCAATTGTCGACCCGTCAGCTATTCTGGCGGACGATGTCACCGTAGGGCCATGGAGTTATATTGGTCCAAACGTAGAAATTGGGCCGGGTACGGAAATTATGTCTCATGTAGTGGTTAAAGGCCCTACTGTGATTGGAAAAAACAATCGATTTTTTCAGTTTTCAAGCATTGGTGAAGAGTGCCAAGATAAAAAATATGCCGGTGAGCCGACTAGGCTTGAAATTGGCGACAATAATATTATTCGTGAGAATTGCACCATTCATCGCGGAACCATTCAAGATCAAAGCTTAACCAAGATTGGCAGTAATAATCTGGTGATGGCCTATGTGCATGTCGCTCATGATTGCGTGCTGGGTGACAATATTATCCTTGCTAACAATGCGACGTTGGCCGGGCATGTATATGTTGGTGATTGGGCGATACTAGGCGGTGGTACGATGGTTCACCAGTTCTGTAAGGTGGGTTGCCACAGTATGAGTGCTGGAGGCAGTATTGTTCTAAAAGACATTCCGGCATTTATTATGGCTAGTGGTCAATCGGCATCTGCATTTGGTTTGAATTCAGAAGGTCTAAAGCGTAGAGGCTTTTCTAAAGAAGCTATGCTTGAGCTTAAACGCGCTTATAAGGTGATTTTCAGGGAAGGGCTGACACTTAAGCAAGCTATTGAATCACTTGAAGAGGTCGCGCCAAACGTGCCAGAGGTTAATGTGTTGCTTGAATCTCTTAAAAATTCAGATCGTGGTATTTTGCGTTAAGGAATAGGCGATCATGAACATCGATACTGCATCACAAGGAGAGGGGGTAAATAAAACGTCCGCTGTTATTAGCGAACGCCCTGTTCGAATAGGGATGGTCGCGGGTGAAATATCCGGTGATATATTAGGGGCGGGGCTCATAAAAGAGCTGAAACGGCGCTATCCTAATGCACTATTTGAAGGGATTGGCGGGCCACTCATGGTTCAGCAAGGGTTTAAAACCCATGTACCGATGGAGAGGCTCTCGGTGATGGGGTTGGTCGAAGTACTTGGACGCTTGTTTGAGCTAATAGGCATTCGTAGAAGAATTTGCCAGCACTTCCTCGATAATCGTCCAGATGTATTTATCGGAATCGATGCACCTGATTTTACGTTAGGTCTTGAAGAGTCGCTGCGCAAGGCAGGTATAAAAACGGCGCACTATGTTAGCCCATCCGTTTGGGCATGGCGTCAAAAGCGGGTTTTTAAGATTGCCCGCGCAGTGGATTTGATGCTAACGCTCTTTCCGTTTGAGGCTAAGTTTTACAAAGATCATCAAGTTCCGGTGGCGTTTGTTGGTCATCCGCTAGCTGATATGATTCCGCTAGACTCGCCCCAGTTAATTGCTCGTGAAAAACTAGGCCTATTGTCGACGCCCGTGGGTGAAAGCCAAAACGTAGTGGCTCTGTTACCAGGCAGTCGTTCTGGTGAAGTTCATTATCTTGGTGAAATATTTATCGAGACCGCACAGTACGTTCTGTCTCAAAATTCAGGTGCCCAGTTTTTATTGCCCTATGTTAATGAAGATCGAAAGCAACAGATAGAAGAGATTATTCAACGTTTAGGCCCAGACTTGCCCATCACGTTAATAAAAGGGCAGTCTAGAGAGGTAATGGCGGCGAGTAATGTGATCTTGTTGGCGTCCGGCACAGCGACTCTGGAGGCTATGCTGCTCAAGCGCCCAATGGTTGTCGCGTATCGCATGAGCGCCATCACGTTCTTTATTATGAAACGGCTGATGAAAGCCCCTTATATTGCGTTACCGAACCTACTTGCTAACAAGGCGCTTGTACCAGAACTAGTACAAGCACAAGCATCACCACAAAATCTTGGTAAATCGATCCTGCAAAGGTTAGCTAAAAATAGCGACAGCGAGGCTCTTAACGCTGAGTTTATACAGATTCATCAGTCACTTAAGCAGGATGCAAGTGATAAGGCAGCCACAGCTGTTTCGAGGTTGATTAATCATGATGCCAAATGATGATTTCGAATGCCTATATCAAGGCGACTTATTAGCCGGCGTTGATGAAGTGGGGCGTGGCCCTTTGGCGGGAGATGTTGTAGCTGCCGCCGTGATACTTGACCCCGCTGCACCTATAGACGGGTTGAACGACTCGAAGAAGTTGAGCGAGAAAAAACGAGAAAGGCTGTTTGATGAAATTAAAGCAAAAGCATTGTCATGGTCTTTGGGGCGAGCATCGGTTGCCGAAATTGATGAGTTAAATATTTTGCATGCATCATTATTGGCGATGAAACGTGCGGTAGAAAGTTTACCCGTGACACCTGAATATGCATTAATTGATGGTAATAAATGCCCTGACATTAGTGTTCAGTGTGAGTATGTGGTTAAGGGTGATAGCCGTGTTGCAGCTATAAGTGCTGCCTCAATACTTGCTAAGGTTACACGAGACAGAGAGATGATTGCACTTGACCAACAATATCCAGAGTATGGATTCGCGGGACATAAAGGGTATCCAACGGCCGTTCATATGAAGGCATTAAAAGAGCATGGTGTGACGAATATTCACAGAACAAGCTTTCGTCCTGTTCGGGAGTGTATTGCACTAAACCGGAATGTGGGATTAAAAGATTTAATATAAGGCAGGCTAAGTAATATTGAAAGGTCAAAATCGCGCCAGAGTGGCGCTCCTACGAAACAATATCGATCCTATGATATAGCTAGGAGCAACTCTAAGCCGCGATTTTTTTAGAGATTATCGCTCTAAATGCTGAAGTTTATTCTCAACACCATCCCATTCAGTCGCATCTGGTAACGGATCTTTTTGTTCGGTGATGTTTGGCCAGGTCTGGCAAAGTTCAGCGTTAATCTCGACATACTGCACTTGATCAGCAGGCAACTCATCTTCTGAGAAAATAGCATTTGCGGGGCACTCTGGCTCACATAATGCGCAATCAATACACTCGTCTGGATCAATAACGAGAAAGTTTGGGCCTTCATAAAAACAGTCGACTGGGCATACTTCAACGCAATCAGTGTACTTACATTTCACACAGTTATCGGTAACAATAAATGTCATTATTTGCTCCCCAGCTTGGTCAATTCTTGAGCTTAATGGTTAAATCTATATCGATTTCAAAAAAATAGGGGCATATTGTATGGGTTGACCGGTGAGCAGGCAAGTCAATATGACATTGCTCGCCAAAATCTACCCTAAATCAGCCTGATAAGGCTTTTAATCGGTATAGTTCATCGAGCGCTTGTCTAGGCGTTAAACTATCTGGATCAATGTCATGAATGGCAGTTTCGACCGGGCTAGGCTCCATCACAGCGAACATATCTGATTGTAGAGAGGCGTTTTGTAACGTGTCAATGTTGCCGGAGCTTTGCAGGCTAGGTGCGGTCGCTTTGCAATCAGACGCCTCAAGCTTGTTTAATTGTTGCCTGGCATTTTGAATGACCGAATGGGGTACCCCTGCCAGTTTGGCGACTTGTAGCCCGTAACTTTGGCTTGCTGGGCCCTCATGAACTGTGTGCAAGAACACGATTGAATCCTCATGCTCTGTCGCGGTAAGGTGCACATTGACCGCGTTGCTAAGTTGTTCGGGTAGAGTTGTCAGCTCAAAATAATGGGTGGCAAAAAGCGTATATGCTTGTGTCGTTTTTGCTAAATGCTCGGCGCTGGCCCATGCTAATGATAGACCGTCAAATGTACTGGTTCCGCGACCTACTTCATCCATAAGCACTAAGCTGTTCTCTGTAGCATTGTGGAGTATGTTCGCGGTCTCAGTCATTTCGACCATAAACGTTGAGCGTCCACCTGCAATATCATCTGAAGACCCCATACGGGTAAAGATACGATCAACTGGGCCGATGACTGCGCGGTTGGCGGGTACAAAACTACCGGTACCAGATAGTAATACTATTAGCGCAACCTGACGCATATAGGTTGATTTACCACCCATGTTCGGGCCGGTGATAATGAGCATGCGGCGTTCAGTATCCAAATGCAGGTCATTGGGTACAAATGGGGCGTCTAGCAGTTGTTCGATAACCGGATGTCGGCCGTCTTCAATCAATAAACCAGGCTTAGCACTAATTTCTGGTGGCGCGAGGTTCAATGTTTGGGCGCGTTCTGAAAGGTTGGCTAGTACGTCTAGTTCCGAAATAGCTTGAGCGGTGATCTGCAAAGGCATCAACTGTTCAGCTAACGTGGTGATTAAGGTTTCGTATAGCGCTTTTTCACGACTTAGAGCACGGCTTTTACTGCTAAGGGCTTTATCTTCGAACTCTTTTAGCTCTGGTGTAATAAAACGTTCTGCGTTCTTTAGTGTTTGCCGTCTAATATATTCTGTTGGGGCTTGATCAGATTGGGCCCTGCTAATTTCAATAAAATACCCGTGGACACGGTTGTAACCGACTTTTAAAGTTGGAATTCCCGTGCGCTCTTTTTCTCTGTTTTCCAAATCAACTAGAAATTGTCCCGCGTTTTCACTGAGTGAACGCAGCTCATCTAACTCTTCATCGTAGCCCTCTTTAATAACCCCCCCATCTCGTATTATCACAGGCGGATTATCGATGATGGCTCTTTCAAGCAGGTCTGTCAGTTCAGGATACTCTCTAATTTCTCTTGCAAGCTGCTTGACCTGGGAGGACTCAATATCTGCAAGAATGGATTGCAGGTCAGGTAAAATTGAAAATGTGTCTCTTAAACGGGCAAAATCTCTGGGTCGTGCAGAGCCAAGTGCCACTCGAGAGAGTATTCGTTCGATATCGCCAATTTTCTTCAGCTGATCTTGTACGTTTTCGTAATAATACTCATTGAGCAGCGCTTTAACCGCGTCTTGTCGGTCGGTAATCTGCTGTTGGTCACGCAGGGGGCGGTTTAGCCATCGTCTAAGCAAGCGACTCCCCATGGCTGTAGAGGTTTTATCCATCACCCATGCTAGAGTGTGAAGATGCCCCCCCATTATATTGGTATCGATTTCTAGGTTACGATGGCTAGTTGCATCAAGAATGACGCTTTCTTCTCGTCGTTCGCGGTTCAACTGTCGAATATGAGGGAGGTTGTTGCGTTGTGTTTCACGTGCGTATTGTAATAAGCAGCCTGCCGCCTGAATGGCCAGAGTCAAATCATCGCAGCCAAAGCCTGTGAGGTCTTTGGTTTGAAGCTGTTTGGTTAAGATCCGTTGAGCCGTTTCCATCTCAAAATTCCATGGAGGCTGGCGCCTGAGCCCTTTAATATTGGCAATCGCTTCGCTATAAGGAAACTCCTCGCTGACCAGTAGCTCGGCTGGCTGCAGTCTCTGTAATTCACCCTGTAATGCTTCAAGGCTATCGACTTCCAGCACATTAAAGCGGCCGCAACTAATATCAAGTGTAGCGATACCGAATGATTCTTCGACGAAATGAACGGCTGTCAGCAGGTTGTCTTTTTTCTCTTCTAAAAATGCTTCATCTGTCAGTGTCCCTGGCGTCACGACACGAACCACCTTTCGCTCAACTGGGCCTTTGCTGGTCGCCGGGTCACCAATTTGTTCGCAAATAGCAACTGATATTCCTGCTTTCACAATACGGGCAATATAGCCTTCAGCTGCATGATAAGGGATGCCAGACATAGGGATAGGTTGGCCCGCTGATTGCCCACGAGCGGTCAGCGTAATATCCAATAGTTCAGACGCTCTTTTAGCATCATCATAAAACAACTCATAAAAATCCCCCATACGATAAAACACTAATTCATTGGGGTGATCTGCCTTAAGGCGGTGGTATTGTTGCATCATTGGGGTGTGTTGAGGCGTGCTGTCTTTCGAGTTAGCCATGATGTAAGCGTTTTACCCTGTATAAAAAAATCAAACGACAATTTTACGTGAAATCATAGAGATATAAAGAGAAGAAAGAAGGATAAATTAAACTTCGGTTAAAAGACTTTGCAGATAAAAAAAAGTGTGGAATAATACTGACCAAATATACAGTGTTTTATATAAATAGCTTTTAGAGGTCACCGATGGACGATAACAAAAAGAAGGCGCTTACCGCAGCATTGTCACAAATTGAACGACAGTTTGGTAAAGGCGCTGTCATGAAAATGGGGGATCAGCCTCGTGAAGCGATTCCTTCTGTCTCGACGGGTTCTTTGGGGCTTGATGTCGCTTTAGGTATAGGCGGTCTTCCTTATGGCCGTATCGTTGAAATTTATGGCCCTGAGAGTTCTGGTAAAACGACGTTAACGTTACAAGTCGTGGCAGAAGCGCAAAAGCAGGGCAAGACCTGTGCATTTATCGATGCGGAGCACGCACTTGATCCTATTTATGCAGAAAAACTAGGTGTAAACGTTGATGAGCTTTTAGTTTCTCAGCCGGACACAGGTGAGCAGGCGCTTGAGATTGCAGATATGTTGGTTCGTTCCGGCGCGGTTGAAGTCATTGTTGTTGACTCGGTAGCTGCTCTGACGCCTAAGGCTGAAATTGAGGGCGAGATGGGCGATCATCACGTTGGCCTACAGGCTCGACTCATGTCACAAGCGCTGCGTAAGATTACTGGTAATATTAAAAACGCTAATTGCCTGTGTATTTTTATCAACCAAATACGAATGAAAATTGGCGTTATGTTCGGTAATCCAGAAACCACTACCGGTGGTAATGCACTTAAGTTTTACTCATCTGTGCGTTTGGATATTCGCCGAACGGGTGCCGTTAAAGTGGGTGATGAGATTGTAGGTAATGAAACCCGTGTAAAAGTGGTGAAGAATAAGGTATCTCCTCCATTTAAGCAGGCTGAATTCCAAATCATGTATGGTAAGGGGATCTATCATATGGGTGAAATTATTGATATGGGTGTTAAGTGTGGCTTGGTCGATAAGGCGGGTGCTTGGTACTCATATAAAGGTGATAAGATAGGTCAGGGTAAAGCTAACTCTGCGGTATATTTAGAGGGGCACCCTGAGATCGCTACTGAGATTGAAGGGTTGATACGCGATCAGCTAATGCCTAAACCAGAAACCGCTGACGAAAAAGAAGAAGCTATGGAGCAGATAGAGATTTAATAGTGTTGTATTGTTCAGTAGCCTAGATACTTCTACTTATATCGACTAATTGATAGAATACCTAAAATGCGCTTGAGTCCAAAAGACTTTAGCGCATGTTTTGTTTTACGCTAACCTATAGTTTTAATGGTCTCAATCGTACGATTTATTGAGGAGGCAATATGCTTAAGTGGTTATTGTTAATAGTAGTCGGCGCAGGTTTTGTTTTTTGGTTAAAGCGAGGTAAGAAGGGTCATGATATTACTGACCCGGAAGTTAAAGAGATTGACCAGCAGCGCTATTATGTGAATCCACCAGACGAAAAAACGAGTGCGCCTAAAGATAACCAAAGCAATGATCTATAGTGCTTTTTATTGCCTTGGTTTATCGCTAGTTAATGGAGTGAGTTGCATAATTTAGCAGAACACGTTGTCGTACCTCAGGTGAACAATGTTGCAACCTACCGTTTAATTCTTCAGTCGCCTTTTTGATCTGATCTTCGGAAAAGGGGGGCTGGTCCTTTAGTTGTATTGGCGCATCGTTTTTGACAGGCAGAGCGGATAGTGCCAGCTCTGCAGCACGGTTAACAGGAAAGGTTAACCTGTTTTGCATAATTGATTGGTCTATACGTTCAGCAATCTCCAGATGCTTTAAGTCTTTTAACGTGCCATCCAAAAGTTCGTTGCCAAAATGAACGTGCACAGAGCCCTTTGAGCCGAATAATCCTTTTTTTACCGCTGTTAGATCTTCGATAGCCTGCTTGTTGTAGTGACCTTGGCGCTCTGTTATTTCTAGCTCTGTTGCCTTGTCTATATCACAAGGGTCCCATTCGTATGAGAAACTGACGGGCACGATATTCAAGCGATCAATATACTCACCAAAGGCCATCTCTTTTGGCTTTTCCAGCCCCAGCATTTTAATAAGCGCGGGGTTGGTTTTATCGAGATTATCTTTTGAACGACCTTCTTTTTGTGCTATCCAGATATTTGAAGAACGGTTGAAACTAAGATGTCCAATATAGGCCGACTGAAGTTTCATCGCTTTTAGTATCTCTCGCGGTGATGTAATAGATCGCAGAATTTTAAAGCACTTGTTGAGCAATGCGAACTCAAGAGCAATGCTATTCTTAAGCAAGTTATCGCCTATCGCACAGTGAGCGGTTTTATGTTGATGGTGGTGTAGTAGAAAGTTCAACAGCAATGGGTCCATCAAAATATCACGATGATTTGAAATGAATAGGTAGTGTCGGTCAGGTGATAACTGATCTAATCCACTAAAGCTGAGGTTGGTGATTGAGTTTTCGATAATAGGGGTGGCGATTTCATTAACCAAAAGCTGAAGCTCTTTAATGGTTTTAGCGCTGTTTAAGTTGTTTAATGTTTGTCGCAACTTCGCGTTAATGCCTTCGTTACTTGAGTTAGATTGAGCCTGAGCAAAAAAATCAGTTAAAAGATTAACGAATGAATCGTCTGAACATAGACGTAAAATTGAAGCGTGAACTTCATCGTCAAAGAACTCTCTTATTTGATCAAACTCTTCCCGCCAGGGCTGTAATAATGTTGACTCTAGTGAAATTTTATCAGATTTTTTGATCATAACTGCAGAAGTGTCCAGAGTGTAATTCTATTGGTTCAGTATTTATGACAATAATAATCGCAAAGTGGTTCTCCAGTCCATTTGCTTTGTAAGGCTTTTGTGTAAGCTGGTACGAGATGTCAAATGATTGGGACAATGGGTCAAGAGAAATGAGAATTAGAACACTATAGTAAATGCCATAAAAACGTAACACTTATAGGTGTTAATAGTCGTTGTTCATCTGGACGAAAAGGAAGATAGATTATGCTACAGCAAGCCAGTTACTCTCAGCCTGAATTAGATGCCATATTCAATGTCGCTAACCCACCTGCTATGCAGTTGCCTCAGGGCAAGATGCGAATGATTGACCGAATTGTCCATATCTCTTCAACAGGAGGGAAGTACAATAAGGGTGAAGTTATAGCTGAGTTTGATGTACTTCCTGATCTTTGGTTCTTTAAGTGTCACTTCCCAGGAGACCCAGTGATGCCGGGTTGTTTAGGTGTGGACGCGCTTTGGCAGGGGTTAGGCTTTTATTTGGCATGGGCCGGGTATGAAGGAAAGGGAAGAGCGTTAGGGGTAGGCGGAGTACGTTTTTTTGGAGAGGTACTGCCAGAAGCATCTACTGTTCGCTACCACATTCATATTCGTCGTGTCTTTAGAAAAGATATTGTAATGGGGATCGCGGACGGGTCTGTCTATGTGGATGGAACTGAAATCTACAGTGCGGAGAACATCAGAACCGGCCTTATTCCCGTAGAAAGTATGAACGCAGTTAGTTAATACGATATAGCTAAATTGAATGTACGCATAAAGACGACCTATCGATACCGTTGTTGAAATTGAAAAATATTCTGTATTTATCCTGAGGAAGAGTAAATGAAACGTGCCGTTATTACCGGAATAGGGGTTATTTCCAGCTTAGGCAATACTATTCAAGATGTTACGGAGTCATTAAAGCAGGGGCGAAGTGGCATTACGACCGATGATACATTTGTAGAAGTGGGTCTTCGCTCTCAAGTTAGTGGTCAGATTTCATTATGCCCTAAAGAGTTGATAGATCGTAAACTGTATCGTTTTATGACTGACTCTTCAGGCTATGGATATCTTGCAATGCAGAATGCTATTGCCGATGCCAAGTTGGATGAAAATTTAGTTAAAAATGATATGACAGGCCTAGTGATGGGAACCGGCGGAACCTCAACTGAAGATGTGGTTGATTCGGTTGATGTGTTTCGCAAAGGCGGAGTCAGAAAGGTAGGCCCTTATCGAGTGACAAGGGGTATGAATAGCGCGCTATCATCTGTATTGGCAACGGCGTTTGGAATTCGCGGAATTAATTACTCAGTCACCTCTGCATGTGCGACGAGCGCCCACTGCATTGGTAATGCGGTTGAGCAGATTCAGCTCGGTAAACAGAATATAGTCTTTGCTGGGGGGGCGGATAGTGCGCATTGGACCCTCGCGTTGCAGTTTGATGCTATGGGGGCACTATCAACCAAATATAATGATACGCCAGAAAATGCATCACGTCCGTATGATAAAGATAGAGATGGCTTTGTTATCGCAAGTGGTGCTGGTGTAGTGGTGGTAGAAGAATTGGAGCACGCGTTAGCGCGAGGAGCGCATATCTACGGTGAAGTTATCGGTTATGCTGCAACTTCAGATGGTAAGGATATGGTTCAGCCTTCTGGTGAAGGGGCCGAGCGATGCATGAAGCTGGCGCAGAGGCTAGCAGGTAGCCGTAAGGTTGATTATATCAATACCCATGGTACTAGTACGCCAATGGGAGATCTAACTGAATTAAAGGCGATTAAAGCGGTGTTTGGTGAGCATGTACCTAAATTGAGTGCCACTAAATCACTTAGTGGTCATTCGTTAGGCGCTGCTGGGGTGCATGAAGCGATCTATAGTCTAATTATGATGCAGGAAAACTTTATAGCGGGAACAGCTAACCTGAAAGAACCAGAAGATGAAACCGCTACAATACCAATTGTTTCCAAAGCAGAAGATGCTGATGTGAGTGTTGTGATGAGTAATAGTTTCGGATTTGGTGGAACTAATGCTTCTTTGATTCTGGCAAAGTATCCTGAATAAGTAGCTATCGAGCCCCCTAAATTACTGAATATCTGTTAAGTACTTGAGAGAACAAGCGCTATGGTTATCAAGCCCAAAGTTAAAGGTTTTATCTGTGTGAATGCTCACCCTGTTGGTTGTCGTGAATATGTTGACCAGCAAGTGAGTTATGCATCGGAACGCACATTAGAAGGACCAAAGCGGGCGTTAATTATCGGGTCTTCATCAGGGTATGGTCTAGCTTCACGGATCGCGCTTGGTATGGGGGGCGGCGCACATACTATCGGAGTGCATTTTGATAGAGAACCCACAGAACGCAAAACAGCGGGTGCAGGGTGGTATAATAATCAACGCTTTGAAATGCTGGCAAAAGAGCGAGGATTGATAGCGGAAAGTCTGAATGTTGATGCATTTCAAGATGATGCCAAGTTAGCGGTTGTTGAAAAAATCAAAGAAACGGTTAAGGAGGTTGATTTAATCGTCTATAGTGTTGCGGCTCCACGGCGTTATGTTGCAAGTGAAGATAAATGGTATAGTTCTGTACTCAAGCCTATCGGAAGCTCATTCCAAGGTAAGACTATTGATACTGATAAGGGCGAGATCAAGGCTATCGAGCTGAAAGAAGCCTGCAAAGATGAAATTGACGCCACTGTAAAGGTGATGGGTGGTGAAGATTGGTTGCAATGGGTTGAGGTATTAAACGAAGCCGGTGTTTTAGCAGATGGTTGTAAAACAATTGCCTATACTTACATAGGTGACGAAATTACATGGCCAATATACGGGGATGCCACTATAGGTCAGGCAAAGAAAGATCTTGATGAAACCGTAACGAAAATTAATACTCTTTTGCATAGCAATAGTGACCGCTCGAATGATGATAGTTCGAATGGAAATCGAGCATTTATCGGTGTACTTAAAGCACTTGTGACGCAGTCGAGTGCAGCGATACCGGTCATGCCACTATATATTTCATTGCTTTACCGAGTAATGAAAGAACAAGGCACTCATGAAGGGTGTATCGAACAGATTTTTAGAATTTTAACCACAGGCCTCTATGGAGAGAACTGCCAAATAGATAGTGCTGGACGTTTAAGAGTCGACGAACATGAACTAACTGAAGAGGTTCAGTCTGAGGTAAAGCGTCGATGGGAACGTATCAGTAACGAAAACCTACGACAGCTTTCAGATTTTGATGGATATAAAAGTGACTTTTTAAAGCTGTTTGGGTTTGGTTTTCAGGATATCGATTATGAGACTGACGTAGAGACTGTGCTGCCGGAGTGAAACCTATGAGTGAAGTACAGCGTAATAAAAGCCTAGAGAAAGAGTCTGCTGCAGCATTACTGCTAAGCCTAGAAGACTATTCAAGGCAAACCGATATGATCAGGACAGAGGCCTCGCAGGGAGCTGGCGTTGCTGTTCGTGATAAAGCGATACGCCTAAATCAATATGAAATTAGCCATAGTGTGCTCGAGGGCGGGGTATTTGTTGCTGGAGATGACTTAATTCGTCAGGCCAATGCCTTGCGGCAGACGTCAGGTGAAGCTTATCAGCAGCAAGTGCTTATTCCAGCTGAAAGCAGTGATAGAAGCTCCATTCTAAAGCTGGTGGCTGAAATATCTGACCGAATCATCTCTGAAACAAAAGAAGGCCCACTGTATATCGCGGAAATTGAGCTCAGTTATGGCTCGCAATCGGTGCGGTTAGGCATTGTGGCCCAGAACCGGCAAGTTAATAATGGTGTATGGAAACCAAAGCATCACCGCAAGGCTGGTCAATGGGTTAGAGAGCTAGAGCGCAGAAATATACCCGTTGTGACGTTTATTGATACACCGGGTGCAGATGCTGGTGGAAAGGCAAACCTGAAAAACCAGGCCCACAGTATTTCTGAATTGATCGCGACGATGGCAGACCTTAAGGTTCCGACAATTGGCATTGTATGGGGTTTTGGTTACTCGGGTGGTGCGATTCCGTTAGCCGCTACTAACCTGCTATTGTCGGTCAGAGACGGGATATTTAGCACGATTCAACCAAAAGGGTTGGCTTCAATTGCTCGAAAACAAAAGCTTGATTGGCAGACCTGTGCACGTTTGGTCGGCGTGTCTGCCCCAGAGCTATTTCAAGAAGGGATTATTGATGGGGTGATTGATTATTCCCCATTGGAAGGTGGACAGAATAGCGAGCGTCTAAACGCCGCTATCGTGACCTCACTGTGTCAAATTGAGCAGCAGTCACGGCTTATTATCAAAAAGATAACGCCGTTAAGTCAGCACTACATTGATGTCAGTAGATTGATATCAGCTGGAAAAGAAGAACTTCTGAGCAAACGGCTAGAGCCACTTGATGTTAGAGGGTTTCCGTCAATCTTTGGCTTTGCCTACGGAGCATTGCGTTCATTAAAGCTAAGGTCTCGGCTAAAAACACAGTCTGTGCAGCTAGAAGAGAGTAGTTCTGACGTTTGTGAATTGCCTATTTCACCTGATGAACAACAGCGAATACTCAGCGACTCACGATTCAAAGAATGGCTGAAACGTAGTGACAAACTAATTTATGAAGACGGGCTCTTCAAAAGCTGGACTCGCTACCGAGAAAGTGAGCAGCATCGAGGTGATGAGCGAGGGTATATTGCATCACTATTTTTAGGAAACCCTAAAGGTAATTTTGAGAAAGCGTTACATGAACTCTCTGCAGAAATTGCGTTCTATCTTTATAACGGATGGCAACAAGAGTCTCAGCATCATTTGGGCGCGCTTATCGCCAATCTGGAAAACCTGAAAGATGAAGTTGATTGCAATGTTCTCGCAAATGAACAATTGAGTTTTATTGACCTTATTCAGGATCGTCGATTTAAACCCGTCACTATAGAGCATTGTAAACAACTTATTAGTTTTGATCGTCTTTATGAAAATATACTGATTAATTTAACTGAGATTGTGTCCGAGTTTAGTGATAACAAAAAAATCTCAGAGTCGCTACTGCACTCGATGCTTAAAGAATCAGGTATTGAAACCGAAGAGCAGGTCGCTTCGTTTAGTGGTTGGTTAATGCGTATTCGTAATACCAGTAATTTTGGTGAGTTTTTACGAACAGCAGAGCAGTGGAAAAAGGTTCAGCACCCAAGGTCCTCTGATGTGGTTTTCGTGGTGGCGAGTTACTTCTTTGAAAAGCTCTACCCCGAGTTGTTTGAATGCCAGAAAGAAAATAAATCCTTCTCTGGTCAGTTTAACCCTGTATTTATCGGGCGTCGAAAAGATTTTTGGAATCGGCTGAATCAAGCAATTAAGGATCTCCGAATCCAATCAATACTAAATGATATTAAACCTGGTGGTAGCTTTACGCCACAGGAATTGATTAGCACATTGTTTGTTGACTTTATGGAGCTGGATAGTCGTATTACCACGGCGAATCCAAAGCATTTCCCTGGTTTTGGAGAGGCGATTATTCGTCAACAGTTAAAATCAAAATCTGCATCGGGCCTGATTACGGGAGTAGCAGAGTTTGCGGTTGGCGATGACCTTGAGCCGGTCGGTTTATTTGTATCGAACCATTCGTTTCAGGCGGGTGCGTTTGATATGTCTTCGGCAGAGCGCTTTTGTCGACTATTAGCGTATTGTGGTGAATACTCTATTCCGGTTATCGGATTTATCAGCTCGGGTGGTATGCAAACTAAAGAAGGCGCATCCGCACTGTTTTCTATGGCAGTGGTAAATGATCAGATTAATCGCTTTGTGAGTGAGCTCGGGTTACCTATTTTAATGTTCGGGTATGGCGACTGTACAGGTGGTGCGCAAGCCAGCTTGGTAACCCACCCGTTAGTAGAAACCTATTACTTTTCGGGTACGAATATGCCTTTTGCTGGGCGTATCGTAGTACCGGAGTATTTGCCCGTTACGGCAACCTTGGCTAACTATTTGGTATCGGAACCCAATAGTATGCACGGACTTGTGAAACATCCTATGTTTGAAGGCTTGGATGAACGGCTGACGGCCATTGACCCAGTCATCACCTCTGCAGGTATGGGTGTGTCAGAGCTGATTAATCGTTGGTTAACTCATAAAGATATTCCGGGGCGTAAAGACGAATTCAAGAAGAAAACGGCTATTCAAACGTTTGGGTCTTACCAGAAGGTGTTAATACACGCTAGAGGTTGTACCGCCGTTAAGTTGATACGAGAAGCACATGCCATGAATCTCTATGTGGTATTGGTGCAGTCAGACCCTGATATGGATTCCGTTGCTGCGGATATGCTTAAAGAAGGTGACAATCTTGTGTGCTTGGGAGGCTATACCTCAGATGAAAGCTATTTGAATGGTAATAGCGTACTGCGTATTGCGGAGATGTATGGCGCAGAAGCACTGCACCCTGGCATTGGATTTTTATCAGAAAACAGCCAGTTTGCTCATGAGTGTCTATCTCAAGGGTTAAACTTTATTGGTCCTTCACCAGAAAGCATGGAGGCAATGGGGGATAAATCTAAAGCGATCCATACCTCTATTGAATTGGGTGTACCGGTTGTCCCAGGGAGTCATGGCTTATTAAGAAATATTACTCATGCAGAGCAAGTAGCTGATGAGATTGGGTTCCCGATTATTCTGAAAGCGGCACACGGCGGTGGTGGAAAAGGTATTGTCGTTGTCGAGAAGGCTGAGCAATTAAAAGAGCTCTTTTTTATGATCAAGGCTGAGGCACGCAACAGCTTTGGTAGCGGAGACATTTATCTTGAACGATTAGTGACTCGTTTCAGACATATAGAAGTTCAATTGTTAAGGGATCGATTTGGTTGCACACGTATCCTCGGTCTGCGAGATTGTAGTGTACAACGGAATAAGCAAAAGATTATCGAAGAGTCAGTATCAACGGCACTTCCGGCAGAGCAAGAAAAAATCGCTATAGATTCTGCTTATAAGTTGGCAGAAGCCTGTAACTATCATGGTGCGGGTACGGTTGAGTTTATTTATGATCTTGATCGAGAATCGCTGTATTTCATGGAGATGAATACGCGATTACAAGTTGAGCACCCTGTGACGGAACTTGTTAGTGGTGTTGATATTGTACGAGAGCAATACCGTATTGCGATGGGCAAATCGATTGATGAAATTGAATTACAAGAAACTGGCTACGCTATAGAAGTACGGATTAATGCAGAGAGAGTGTCGGTTGATCAAGGTGAGTTGAAGGTGGTACCGACACCGGGCTTGGTGAGTAAGTGCTTGTTCCCGAAAATTGAAGGTGTTACTCACATCGTGACGGTAGATGACGGTAAAGCAATCCCTCCGTTTTATGACAACCTGATCGCTCAAGTAATCGTTCATGGTGACTCACGAGAAGATACTACTCAGAAAATGTCAGAGTATCTTTCTCAAGTTATTATTGAAGGCGTGGATACGAATATCGCCTTATTGCAGGTTATTTTGAAAGACCCAGTGTTTTTGTCTGGGGAATACGATACGGGGTATCTTCTTGATCTGGTTACTAGAGATCCAGCTGAACTAAGTACATTGCAGGATGGCGTAACGGTCAATGAGGCGGTGTCTGACGAGGATTTTTCGATTGTTGTTGATGGCTCAGAAGAACTTAAAGTACTAGCCCCGTCTACGAGTATTATGTATCGGTCAGCCTCTCCCGACCAGCCTTCATATATTGAAGAGGGGGATACGGTGACGGTTGATCAAACCCTTTGTTTGCTAGAGGCGATGAAGATGTTCCAGCCATTGTCACTATCGAGCTTCAATAAAGGCGGGGTTGACGTGTATCCCGCTGATCAAAAATACAAAATCACCCATATTAAAGGTGTTGCAGGGCAGCAGGTTAATCGGGGTGACCTTTTATTTGTGATTAAACCTGTAAAAGTCGAAGCCTGACTTTTACATTAAACCTAGAAACTAGAGCTTTGAATCTAGAACTTAAATTTATAGAAATATTAAAAACCTAATGGAGAAGACTCAATGTCTGATATTCAAAATCGTATTATAAAAGTAATTTGTGACCAGCTAGATGTAGAAGCAGATAAAGTAACTGCTGAAGCTCACTTTATAGATGACCTAGGTGCTGATTCATTAGACACGGTTGAGTTGGTAATGGCGTTTGAAGAAGAGTTTGACGTCGAGATTCCAGATGATATGGCTGAGCAGATCAAGACCGTTAATGATGTGGTTGGGCTTGTTTCAGACAAGGTTAGTGCATAAAACATTTGCTTTGTCACCCTTGCGAAGTCAGGGGTGACAAAGCAGTTAAATATTCCCTCTATATTCCTTTGGCGTAACTCCACTCCAGCGCTTAAATGCACGGCTAAAAGCACTTAAATCACTAAATCCCAGCGAAAACGCAATCTCACTTAATTGTCGGTCAGAATTCCTTAGTTGATCTTTTGCCGTGGTGAATCGAACATCCTCGAGTAAGCCTTGAAACGAAACACCTTCCGCCTTTAATTTTCGGTATAGCGTCTGCCGACTGGTATTGAGTTGATTCGCGATATGATCAACATCGGCTTCGCCAGTGCCAATTGTTTGTGAAATAAGGCCTTTCACTTTATCAGCGTAAGAGCGCCTAAATAGCTTTTTCAGCACCGTGTTCGCATGCTCAAGCGCAGCGCCACTCAGATAGGGGTTTCGTTGTTTGGGGGCGAGCTCAAGATATTTGCGTTGGAAAACGATCTGGCAATGGCTTTGATTAAAGTGTAGCGGGCAGTCGAAAACCTTTTGATACTTATCAATATAGCTAGGTTGGGCATGTTGAAAATCGACAGATTCCCACTTTATATCGCTATCAAACAGTGTTTTTCCGCGATATAACGAAAGTACCATTGAGCGCTCCATGTCAGGAATGCAATAGTACTCGGGGTTGAGGTGGATGAAACGAAGGTAAGCGTATTTTTCGTCAGTATCAAAAACAAGAGAGATTGCTTCGTTGACGATACTAAATAGCCGAACGTATTCTTTTATGCCTTCTTCCAGACTTTCGCTATTAAAAATAATATGGCCCACTAGGCCTATTTTTGACGCATTAAAAATCTGACCCAGTTCTAAGCCTAAAGCAGGATTATGGGTAATGTCTAATGCTGTTTTCCAGAGTGTTTGGTAATCATCTAATGGAAGGCGGCTGTCTTGAAGTTCAAGAGAACTTAGGTCGATACCTGATAGTTTTGATACAAAATCGCGAGAGTAACCATAATCATCTAATAGAGATACTAAGGCTAAAACCGATGAGCTTCCGATGCTAGGGTTAAAGGTATTCATATAAATATAGGACGGCCTTAATTATCGAATCATTACGATGATTATACCGTCCTTTGAGTGCAGGAAAACTAATAATTTTGATCATTAAGGTAATGGGGGGTGCCGATTACTCAAATGACTTTAGTTTCTCAACGTCTTTGATCACAATAGTTTTACCCTGAGTTTCTAAAATTTCACGGTCTTTAAGGGTATGGAATATTCGCGAAAGTGTTTCTGGCTTTATAGATAATCGAGACGCGATGAGTTGTTTTTGAATGGATAGTTCAACTCGGCTACTGGTTTCGCCTTGTTTCTCCAGCTCATTTAAGAAAAATCGAACCACTCGGTAGGTGGCGTTCTTCATTGTGAGATTCTCAATTTCATTGAGACGTCCTCTTAGGCGCAGTGCCAGATCACCCAACAAGCTCAAGCAGGTTTTAGGGTTTTCTTCTAGAACGCTGAGGAAATGCTTGCTGTTAAATGAAAATACCTTTGCATCTGATATCGAAGTCGCGGTCACCGGATAGTCATCTTTATGCATAAACATGACGGCTTCCGCAAATGTTTGTCCTGACATCAGGATTTCGATTACTTTCTCATTACCGTCGGGAGTAAGGCGCGTGAGCTTTACTTGGCCAGAGAGAATGAGATAAAAATGATCGGCTTGCTCACCCTGAAAGAATAGATGCTGGTCAGGCTCAAGTTCGCATAACTTAGTGGTACGCGCGACTTCTACTAGTGCTTTTTCTGAAAGGCCAGAGAAAAGGTAGTGCTTCTTAATTTGTTCTAGTTTCAATTCATCTAACATGGGCATCACACTTTAATTCGAGTTTAGGCTATGTTACCACCGGCCTTCCTTAGTTTGGCATGCCTATAAAGGAGTACTTTCAAGCAAAACTCATATCGTCTTGACCTAGCGCAATCTCACTCTGCGTCAAACCCCTTTTTATAGTTTTTTTGTGCTCTAAAGTAATGCCGATGCTGACCATCAAGAGAACGTTAAGAGGCAAAAATACTGACATATTCACCTGCGCTACTTAAAAGAAAGCGTAATTCATTAGATAGTTCGTTGGTGTCTAAAGAGTCTATGAGGCTTTTGACTTCCAATCCAAGTTTAGTGTCTCCTTCGATGACCAGGTGTCTTTGAAAGAGTAAGGTATCAGGGTCTTCTTTTCTTGCGGCCAGTCGAACTGGCTCGGGAGACACTACAAGAGTTGTTAGCTGACGCAGAAGAAATGGGTATCAAAGTGGGTATGGAAACTGAAGTATACGCCTATGGGCGATTACCACTTGCATACTCTGCCCGTTGCTTTACGGCACGATATTATGACTCACCGAAAGACAATTGCCAGCTAAAGTGTATTGACCAACCAGAGGGTATTGCTGTTCATAGTCAGGAAGACGATGAGCTATTCACCTTGAACGGTATTCAAACCATGCCGGGGCGAACCTATAACCTCGAAAGCGAATTATCCAACATGCAGCGTATCGGGGTTGAGAGTGCGCGCATAAGCCCGCAGGCTGACGTCACCTTTAAAAAGGTTAAACAGTTTAGAAAAGCACTCTTATGGCCATTTCAAACCATTGCTCTCTCAGAAACCGAGTGCAATGGATATTGGTTTAAATCACCAAGGATGGATCAAGTGTTAAGCGCAGAATAGAGCGTTTTTATTAGAATATCGAGGCTGATTTCGTTAGTGCTACTTTGATGATATAGCCAAACGTCAGTAACGCCATAACAAAGGCAGTTGATCGTACTGCTTTTGTTTTCCCTCTTTTTAGCGCCACGGTTCCTAATAAAATATAAACAATCAGGCCCACTATTTTTGCCATCAACCAGCTATGAACGAAGGGTGATATCTGCAGAAGTACCGCAAGCGATATTGCGCTAATTAATAAACAGGTATCAATGATATGAGGCGCAACTTTAACCCACCTTAGTTGCAGCTTGCTTGACCCGGTTAGCATCCAAAAACCACGAAGTGAAAACAAAATAAATGTGAGGACAATACAAGTAAGGTGTATGTGTTTAAGGGCAATATAGCTCATGGTAGTACAACAACTCCACAAATAAATACGAAAATCATTGGTGATCAGATTAGCCGGTCTTCGCCATAAATACTACTGCTATCCAATCCTCCTTCAATAAAAATGCTGCATGAATACAGCATTAGCGTGATTAAAAAATAAACCTGCTACTGCTATGTCGCAGTCCCTTCTATTTGTTATTTAATTCCATACACTAAGGCACTAGCATTTTAAAAGTGAATGAAATTAGATGGATGATCTCCGCAAAAATCAATTTATAGAAGTGGTTGCTCAATGGGACGGTGAACTGACCGCCAGTATGTTGCAAAACTACTTTTCGATCTCCCGTGCGACGGCACAAAAACTAATAACCCGTTATCGCGATACGTATCCCGAAAATGCGTTTGATTATAATCGCTCAACCAAGCGACACACGCCCACTGACCAATTTACCCCACAAGTAACGCAAGGAACCTTAAATGAGTATTTAAGTTTTTTTGGGCAAGATGTTACCGAAGGGTTAGAAGGTGTGAATAAAAAATCAACACACCTAGAGCTACTCAGCCCACCACTTAGAAATATAAACCCTAAATTAGTTAGAAGAATAATCCAAGCTTGTAACCAATCTCTTCGGCTTGATATTGAGTATCTATCATTGAGCAGCGGAGATATGGAAGGGCGAATTATCAGCCCACATACTCTTGTAAATGATGGTATACGCTGGCATGTACGAGCCTATTGCGAGAAAAACAGACAGTACCGTGATTTTGTCTTGTCACGGTTTAGTGCAGATCCCGTTTTTGAAGAGCATGCAGAGTATACACGAGAACATGATGCAGACTGGAATACCTGGTTAACCATCGTGCTAATACCAGACCCAAGACTAAACGACATTAAAAAACAATGTATAGAGCTTGATTATATGATGACAGGTGGACGGCTAGAGATTCCTTGCAGGGCTGCTTTGGTTAAATATCTATTACAGAGGTTAAGGGTCGATACCTATCACCATAAACCGGAAGGCCAGCAAATTATTGTTGAGAGCGGGTGCTGGGAATCGTTAGCGCCATATCGGATGGGGTGATGTGGCTAGTTTCTTTACATGTTGATTTGGACAGTGTTGTTAGGGCTAATCGTACAGATTAAAGTAGTGTTAATGGATAGATTTTGTTATGGCAGTAAGGCAAATATTTTATGGAACATAGTTATTTTAAATACTGGGGAAAAGCTAAAAAAGATCCTGACATAGATGGTGATGGCTATCATCTTTTACCCTACCACTGTCTGGATGTTGCGGCGGTGGGTGAGTTGTTGTTGGGTGTCGAGAAGCCGCTAACCAAGGATATCTCTGAGTTTTTAGAAATTACACCTCAGAAGCTTCAATCGTTGTTTGTATGCTTTCTGGCGTTGCATGACTTAGGGAAATTTGCATCTGCATTTCAAGCGCTTTACCACTCTGAGTCTTCCGGTTTATATAAAGCAGGCCGTTGCAAATCCTATGATGGTCAGTCGTACCGACATGACCGCCTAGGTTTGTATTTTTGGGATGCGATTGAAAGAGATAGTTTGCTTACAGTCCTGTCAATTGACAGTTTAGAAAGAAATGTGCTGCACAATACTAAAGAATCTATCCGAGTGTTGATTGAGCTAGTATTAGGGCATCACGGCCAGCCAATTGTTTCTGATGCGCTGAGCTCTATCCGGCCGTTTGCTGAGCGGAAAAATGTTCAGGCAGCGACCTCATTTTTTGAAGCGATTATCGAGCTTATCGAGCCAAACCTTCCAATAGAAAAAATGCAGTCTGAGACGTGGCGTAATCATTTTAAGCAAGTGAGTTGGCAGTTGGCGGGAGTAGCGGTTTTGGCTGACTGGGTGGGTTCGGACAGCAGCCATTTTCACTATCAATCGACAGTTGAACCCTTGAGTGAATATTGGATAAAGGCGCGAAAAATAGCAGTTAAGGCTGTTGATTCTACTGATTTGAGCGCTGCTCCGGTGGTATCGCCATTTTTATCGATTAAAGAGCATTATGGTTTCGACCCAAGCCCACTTCAACGCTGGGCTGAAACAGTGGCGGTAGATAACTCACCTCAATTGTTTATTCTAGAAGATGTTACTGGTGCAGGAAAAACAGAAGCTGCTCTCGCTTTAACGCATCGATTGATGCAGCAAGGTGCTGCTGATGGATTTTATTTTGGCCTACCTACTATGGCAACCTCGAATGCGATGTTTGCTCGAGTGGCGCAACACTATCAGCAGATGCTGTCTGCCGGAGAGGGGAAGGCGAGTATTGTGCTAGCTCATGGTGCGCGTGAAATGAATGACCTTTTTCGTGAAGCAGTATTAAGTGCTGACAACCCTGATAGCCATTACGCTAAAACAGATTCAAGCGCAACGGCGCAGTGTAATCAATGGCTGGCTGATTCACGTAAAAAAGCGCTGCTGGCCCCTGTAGGTGTTGGCACAATTGATCAGGCTTTATTGGCGGTATTACCTCGTAGGCATCAGTCTTTGCGGTTATTAGGGTTGAATCGAAAAGTATTAGTTTTTGATGAAGTGCATGCCGCTGACGAGTTTATGTTTGAGTTATTAGAAAGTCTTTTAGCAATGCACCTTCATCAGGGCGGTAGCGCCATTTTACTAACGGCAACCCTGTCAATGAAGCAGCGCCGCCGTCTTGCAGAGGTTTGGCAAAAAGCGGCTAATCTAGATCCTCAGATTCCCCAGCAAAGTGCTTTTCCCTTGGCAACTAAAGTTTCAATTGACCCTGAGCGGCCTTTGTTTGAACAAGCTTTAGCTAGTCGAGCAGATGTGACACGGGAGGTGGCTGTTCAGTTTGTGCATCACTTTGAAGATTGTATAGCGAAAGTTATGGAATCTGTGGTTAATCGTCAATGTGTTGTATGGGTGCGTAACTCTGTTGACGATGCTTTGGAGGCGTATCAGGCACTGCAATCTCGAATGGAGAATAAGGATGACTGCTTACTTTTTCATAGTCGCTTTATCTTGCAGGATCGAAAGTCTACAGAAGACAAGGTATTAAACTATTTTGGCAAACAAAGTGACGGTTCTATTCGAGTGGGAAAGGTCTTGATCGCGACTCAGGTATTTCAGGAAAGTTTAGATGCGGATGCAGATGTCTTAATTTCTGATATATGTCCAATTGATGATCTGATTCAACGAGCGGGTCGTTTACATCGACATACCCGAAATCTTCAAGGTGAGTATGTTCGCGATATAAAAGATGAGCGCAAAGCGCCACAATTATGGCTGCATTGCCCTGAGTGGCAAGAGGTTCCCGATGCGGACTGGCTTAGCAGACAGTTCCGCAATACGCAATATGTGTATCGTTCACCTGGTCGGCTGTGGTTGGGAATGTGTGAGCTGAAAGCTCTGGGTGCAATCAGAATGCCTTGTGAGGCAAGGCGGCTAATTGAGTCTGTATATAGTGATGAGGCGTATCAGAAGATTCCAGAAACTCTACAGTATCAAGAAGATACCTTAATTGGAGAGGAAAGAAGTAAGGCTGCAAAGGCTAATTCACAACTAATTGACTGGCAGTACGGTTACTGTGATCGCAGTGCAGTGGCATGGCATGACGACGATTCTGATATCAGTACCCGCTACAGTGATATTGAGACAGTTGAGGTGCTGCTACTGAGAAGAAATGATGCGGGACAATTACGACCTTGGGTTGATGCGAAAGAGTTTGCTGTCCAGCTCAGTACCTTGAAGCTTTCAAAGCGTAAATACGCTGATAAGTTGGTGAGGTTAGATGAGGCAGAGGAAGAGATGTTTAAAGCGCAGTACCGAAAAGCCAAATATCTGCAGTGTTGGGAAGTAAAAAAAGGTGGGAATTTTACCTATGGCTCAATGACAGGGTTTATCGAAAAAGTCCCCGCAGATGCGGGGAACAAGGTATTTCGATGAGTAAATGCTTTAACTACATCGGTTCATCTCTGATTAAATTCAGAGAACGGCAATGATTATACGAAGAACAAGAATAATAGAAAGAGTTAAATACATTAATGTTTTAATTACATCTTATATTTAAGTTGATCTGATCTTTTTTTGAGCGTACTGTATTGCTTATCGAACGGGTGGGCGCGAATAGAGGCAGTGTTCACCTAAAGGCTTATTGGAATAACTACTAAGGATTATGGGCAAGGATGCCCTTTTGTTGAATGTATTGAAAAGGAGAACTTATGAACCTGCTACAAGACCCCTGGCTGACGTTCAGGTTAAAGGACGGCACTGAACAAACTTTACCGATGGCTGCTATTGCTCGCCCTGATGTGGTGGATTTTGCCTTGCCCCGAGTAGATTTTCAGGGGGCGGCCTATCAATTTGCTATCGGTATACTGCAAACAGTGTTTGCGCCTAAAAACCAGCTCGAATGGCATGATTTATATGAGCAACCTCCCTCAGAGGATACGCTTCAAGAAGCGTTTGACCGAGCTGCTCATGCCTTTAACTGTACGGGGGATGGGCCATTGTTTATGCAGGATTTTGATGAACTGCTTGATGTAAAGCCTACCACTGTGGCTGGTTTATTGATCGAAGCGCCGGGCGGTAATGGCCTGAAGCTGAATACGGATCATTTTATTAAGCGTGGTATTGGTTCCGTTATGTCTGCCGAAATGGCCAATCTGGCACTGTTTACTCTGCAGGTGAATGCGCCCGCTGGAGGCCAGGGGCATCGAACTGGTTTGCGAGGGGGTGGCCCGCTGACCACTTTAGTCCAGCCTCAGAAAGCAGGCTCCAGTTTGTGGAAGAAAATTTGGCTAAATATTATTAACCGAGAATTCTGGATTTACGAAGAACCGGACCTGAATAGTGAGCTGGTTTTTCCTTGGTTGGCAGAAACAAGGACGAGTGAGAGAAAAGGCTCAGAAGTTTACGCTAATGAAGTACACCCGCTGCAGATGTACTGGGCGATGCCACGACGTATTCGTTTGGAGTTAGAAAGCAGTAACCAGGTATGTGCGCTAACTGGACAACAAACTGAATACTCAGTTTCTAATTATCGAACTCAGAATTATGGCGCTAATTATTCAGGCGCTTGGCAGCACCCATTAACACCCTATAAGTGGAACCCTAAAAAGCCAGATGAAGAGCCACTATCGGCTAAAGGTCAGCCGGGAGGGATTAGCTATAAAGTATGGGATGCCCTGACTCTAACCAGTGAAAGCAATGGGCAGAAATGTGCCTTGGTTGTAAGTCACTTCTATAAAATTTGTTATGACTTCGTTGACGTACAAAGTGAAGTACCAAATTTATGGGTGTTTGCTTATGACATGGATAATATGAAGGCGCGTGGTTTTTACACCACATCCCTGCCTTTATTCTCCATATCCCCTGAACAACAAGAAGATATTCTGAATACCGTCAAATCACTTCACAAATTGTCGGCTGATGCTTTATGGCATTGTCGTACAGAGCTTAAATCGGCTTGGTTTGAAAAACCATCAGATGTTAAAGGTGATATGACCTTCGTCGACCAAGCTTTTTGGCAAGGTACTGAAAGCACTTTCTTCAATGCCGTACAGCATACTATCGAAAATATTGCTCAGGATGAGTATCGTTTGAGTCCTGAGCAAGCACAAACCTGGCTTCGAGAATTGCGGCATACGGTAAGCGACATTTTTGATGAATATGCGTTGTCAGAGTTAGGCTCTGAGCGTTCTATGGCTAAGCGTATAAAAGCTCGTCAATCTTTGATGGGTTGGTTATATGGCAGTAAAGAGATTAAAAACTTTATGAAAGAGTATGAGGTAGAGACTCACAAGGAGGGGATGTAATGGATAGCCAATCAAAAAAAATTGTTCTGCGTTGGTGGCAGAGTATGAATTTATCTGCAGGCGGGTTAAAAGAAAAAGGTATACAACCAGCCCCTAGCGCACACAAAGCACGGCTAAAGCGCTGTGAGTCTGCAGATGCTGTTATGTTGTCTGAGGGGTTCCGTGCTCTGTGGTTGGGATTGGGTGATGAAATCACAGAAACCAATAGTGCAGAAAATATAGAGTGTTGGGCGAGTATTGCCGCAGTGTTAGTGCATATTAAAACCGATAATAATTTGAAGCTAGCTCAGGCCGCAGGTAGAAAAACTGAAGGGGATAAATCCACAGTCAGCGAGTTACGTTTTTCGCAGCTGCAAAATGCTAGAACACCGGAAGACCTCTTGCGACGGATGCGTCGTATCGTCCAGCAGTTAAAGGGCGAAGTATCAGTGATTCATCTAGCTGAAGACATACACCAGTGGTTTGTCGAATATCGACAGTTTAGGCCACGGAAAGCGGATAAACGCGTTAGTGTGCAATGGGCGATGGACTACTACCGCGCAGCGTCTGCAAAAAACAAATAACGTATTGATCTGAACATTTAAAGGAACTAATTATGAGCCAATTTATTCAATTGCATATCCTGACCTCTTACGCTCCATCAAACTTAAACCGCGATGATTTAGGTCGACCAAAGACCGCAAAAATGGGTGGCTTTGATCGCTTAAGGGTGAGTTCGCAGAGCTTAAAGCGTAACTGGCGTATTTCTGAAGTATTTGAAGAGTCTTTAGCTGGGCATATTGGTATTCGTACCAAACGTTTTGGTCAAACGGTATTTGATAAGCTGATTGAAGCTGGTGCCAAGGAAAAACTTGCTCAAAAATGTGCCGTCGCGATTGCTAATGTTTTCGGTAAAGGTAAAAAAGATTCGTTAGACATTGAGCAGTTGGCACATATCAGTCCGGCAGAGCAGGATGCAGCACTAACGTTAGCGGCCGTGATAGCTGCAGAAGAGCGTGAGCCCTCTAAAGAAGAGTTGGACTTATTACAGGCCGATAAAATGGCCGTGGATATCGCATTATTTGGACGCATGCTGGCATCTAGTCCAGCCTTTAATGTTGAAGCGGCTTGTCAGGTTGCCCATGCGCTGAGTGTTCATAGTGTTGTGGTAGAAGATGACTACTTCACGGCCGTTGATGATTTAAACGATGGCAAAGAAGATGCAGGTTCTGCTCATATTGGCGAGTCTGGTTTTGCAGCGGCTCTGTTTTACAGCAATATTTGTATTAACAAAACGCAGCTTATCGAAAATCTGGGGGGTGATGAGGTTCTGGCGAATAAAGCGATTCAGGCGTTAACTGAGGCGGCAGTCAAAGTTTCCCCTAAGGGTAAGCAAAATAGTTTTGCTTCACGCGCGTATGCCAGTTTTGTTTTGGCAGAAAAAGGTGAGCAGCAACCACGATCGCTGTCTGTTGCTTTTCTTAAACCCATCCAGGGTGAGGATCAGGCGAACAGTGCTATTTCTGCATTAAGCAAGCAGCTTGAGAACTTCGATAAAGTATACGGTGATTGTGCAGATGCCCGCTATCAGATTAATGCAACAACTGGTGAAGGCAGTTTTGCAGAGCTGTCTGACTTTGTGGCTCAGTAGGAGAGAGCGATGAAAGAATATTTAGTCTTTCGTTTGTATGGCCCCATGGCTAGTTGGGGGCAGCCTGCTGTGGGTGGCGACCGCCCAACGGCAATGCATCCCTCTAGATCCGCCATTCTTGGGCTATTAGGTGCAGCCTTAGGAATTAAGCGTGACAACGACATTGCACTGTCTGGGTTGCAACAAAGTATTTGTATTGCTGTTAAGCAATGCGTGCCGGGGTCGTTGCTGCGCGACTATCATACCAGTCAGGTTCCTTCTCACAACAATAGAGTCGTGCATCGAACACGTAAAAGTGAATTGAATGTAGACAAACTTAATACTGTTCTTTCTAGTCGGGACTACCGTTGTGATGGGCTTTGGACGATTGTTATTTCTTTAACCGATAAGGCTTCAGTAAATTTGATTAAGTTGCGAGATGCACTTAAGAAACCGGTTTATACCTTAAGTCTGGGGCGTAAGTCCTGTCCTTTGGCTGCGCCACTCCAACCATTAATCGTTCAAGTAGCTAATCTGAAATCTGCTTTAGATACTGATTTTCCGGCGCTAATGCACAGTCATAAAGAAGATGCTTTATGGTTGGGATTTAAGGGCCGAGTTACCTACTTTTGGGAAGGAGACAAAGCTGAATTTGACGATGTGCGAGTGTTGACGACCCATCCTTGGGACGAGCCGGTACATAGAGAGCGTTGGCAATTTAAACAACGTCAGATGCATCAATTATCACTTGAGGAGTCTAATTATGTTCCTATCTAAGGTTTCGGTGATGTCATCTGGTCACTCAGCCAATGAGTTGATTAAGCTCAGTAACAATGGGGCATACGCAAGCCATCAATTACTGTGGAAGCTCTTTTCCGATCAAACCGAGCGTAACTTTTTATATCGAGAAGAAAGCACAGAAACCGGCCTTCCGAATTTCTATGTACTTTCTCAAACCACTCCTTCATCAGATGACCCATTGTTTAATGTGCGAACTAAGAGCTTTGCTCCAAAGCTGATGAAAGGTTCTCGCTTAGCATTTAAATTACGTATTAATCCAACAATCTGCGTAAAAAATGAAAACGGGAAAAGTAAGCGCCATGATGTGCTGATGCATGCGAAATATCAGGCGGTAGAGCAAGGGGAGCTTAATAAAGAGAAAGTTAAGCAGTTAATGAATGAAGCAGCCCAACGCTGGTTCTGTGATACTGAACGTCTTGAACGGTGGGGCTTCAAGCTGGATGCGGTGCCAGATATTGAATGTTATACCCAGCATAGAAGCCGTAAGAAGAATCACAATGTGCAATTTTCCAGCGTCGATTTTCAGGGAATAATGACTATTGAAGAGCCCGAACGGTTTCTCGAGGCGTATTCCAAGGGGTTTGGCAGAGCCAAAGCAATGGGGTGTGGATTGATGATGATTAGACCAATATAGTAATTTATAAACAAAGGAATGACGATGAAACCAAAACTACAGGTCTTGGACCAAAGCATCGCAACGACCACCAAGGACGGTGTGGAATATATAAATATCACAGGTATTGAAAAGTACAAAAACACCGGGAGATCTGATGACCTAATCAGAAACTCGCTACGCAATCGAAATACTATTGAGTTTTTGGATATTTGGGAGCAGTTGAATAATTCAAATTTTAAACCCGTTGAATTTGACGGGTTTGAAAAACAAGCGGGCCTTAATAGCTTTACACTCACCCCTAAACAATGGACGTTGGTGTGCCTTGCAAACATGGAGTCGCTCAATGCGCATTTTATCGAGCGGGGAATATCGCAACCGAAACGGTTAGAGCAACTTAATGATCTGGCTATTCGTCAGATGAATGTGCTCGTTCAAAACGCTGTGTCTAAACAACTAAAAATAGAGGAATAACGTTATGGGCTTTGTTCCTCTAAAACCGATTCCACTTAAAGATCGAAATTCTATGATCTTCATTGGGATGGGGCGCATTGATGTAAAAGATGGTGCATTTGTCGTTATTGATGATATTAATGGCGAGCGAATGCATATCCCTGTTGGATCTATTGCTTGCTTAATGTTAGAGCCAGGAACACGAGTAAGTCATGCAGCGGTGAAATTAGCTTCAATAACTGGAACGCTGCTCATTTGGGTCGGTGAGGCAGGTGTCCGTTTATATTCTGCCGGTCAGCCAGGAGGCGCAAGGTCAGATAAATTACTTTATCAAGCGCAGCTTGCTTTAGATGGAGGTTTGCGATTAAAGATCGTTCGAAAAATGTTTGAGCTTAGGTTTGGCGAGCCAGCGCCGGAGCGGAGAAGTGTTGATCAGTTGCGAGGAATTGAGGGCGCGCGGGTTCGCAAGACCTATGAGCTATTAGCAAAACAATACGGTGTCGATTGGCGTGGGCGCCGGTATGACCCAAAAGACTGGGGAAAGGGTGATGTTGTTAATCAATGCATCAGTGCCGCAACATCATGTTTATATGGCGTGACAGAAGCGGCAATTCTTGCTGCCGGTTACGCACCTGCTATTGGATTTATTCATTCAGGAAAGCCTTTGTCTTTTGTTTACGATATAGCCGATATTATTAAGTTTGAAACGGTAGTGCCTATTGCATTTAAAATTGCTTCAAAAAAACCTTATCAGCCAGATCGTGAGGTTCGTTTGGCTTGCCGAGAAATGTTTCGAACTGACAAGGTGCTGAAACGCTTAATCCCTCTCATTGAAGAAGTGCTTTCTGCTGGTGAAATAAAACCACCTAAACCACCAGAAGATTCACAGCCACCGGCTATTCCAGAACCAGACTCTATTGGTGATGAAGGGCACAGGAGTAAATAATTTTGAGTATGTTGGTTGTTGTCACCGAAGCTGTACCACCAAGACTGAGGGGTAGATTGGCCATTTGGTTGTTAGAAGTTCGTGCAGGCGTTTATGTTGGTGATGTTTCTAGGCGAATAAGAGAAATGATTTGGGCGCAGGTGCTTGCATTAGCTGAAAAAGGAAATGTAGTCATGTCTTGGGCAACGAATACCGAGTCAGGTTTTGATTTCATTACGTATGGTGATAATCGAAGAATGCCAATCGACTTTGATGGGCTGAGATTGGTTCGATTTAAGCCTCAAGAAAGCGATAAATAAACCCTAATAGCTCTTTAAGAATTTGGCTGTTTTTTTGGTGGAAATTTCACTGAGGAATTTCTCCTTTTTAAACAAGAGCGTACACTTAGAGTGTTCCCCGTACCCACGGGGATGAACCGCTTTCAATGGTGAGCCCCAAACCCTCGCTTTTGTGTTCCCCGTACCCACGGGGATGAACCGGCACACCATTCATTTCATGAGAGCCGCGATTAGTGTTCCCCGTACCCACGGGGATGAACCGATTTCGAACACGAGATACCATTGATAGGCGATGTGTTCCCCGTACCCACGGGGATGAACCGTTCGTTTGTCTCCTGATCAATGACCCGCTGATGTGTTCCCCGTACCCACGGGGATGAACCGCAAACAACGTTTGCAGTGTGGGCATAGCGAGAGTGTTCCCCGTACCCACGGGGATGAACCGTTCATTAGAATCTAATGATTTATATGTAATATGTGTTCCCCGTACCCACGGGGATGAACCGCAACATTGCAGTTTTCATCCACGGTTCCGCTAGTGTTCCCCGTACCCACGGGGATGAACCGTGAATCAGTTTGCTTTTTATCTTGCTCTAGTGGTGTTCCCCGTACCCACGGGGATGAACCGCGCTAGGGCACCCAAACCTAGACCGATTTGAGGTGTTCCCCGTACCCACGGGGATGAACCGCATTAGAACCAGCAGTCAAATGCCCATACGTTGTGTTCCCCGTACCCACGGGGATGAACCGCCAATTCTTTTCAATTTCATACTTAGCCTGATGTGTTCCCCGTACCCACGGGGATGAACCGATTACATAACCGTCACGCTCAATCACGACTTTGTGTTCCCCGTACCCACGGGGATGAACCGATAGCGCGACTTTGGCAGAGGAATATCATGAAGTGTTCCCCGTACCCACGGGGATGAACCGTAACCTTGCAAAGCGACTAGCGTTACAGGCTGGTGTTCCCCGTACCCACGGGGATGAACCGAAATACGTTTAATCATCAACGGAAAACCTGTTGTGTTCCCCGTACCCACGGGGATGAACCGGCTAGTATCTCCGGTAAGGCTTGGGTCTACGGGTGTTCCCCGTACCCACGGGGATGAACCGTAGAAGAAAACGAGGAAGCGTTACAGCAAGACGTGTTCCCCGTACCCACGGGGATGAACCGTGTAATAATTATTCTTTGCTCGTTAATTCTCTGTGTTCCCCGTACCCACGGGGATGAACCGTATTTTTTAGAAATAGGGTGGCGATAACTAAAGTGTTCCCCGTACCCACGGGGATGAACCGCATGTTGATTGACTAATTCGTCCACCTAAAACGTGTTCCCCGTACCCACGGGGATGAACCGCTGACGCACAAAGACAATCCGTGGTTTCAATAGTGTTCCCCGTACCCACGGGGATGAACCGCTCTCCTGCTCATGTCACGACATTATCTCCAGAGTGTTCCCCGTACCCACGGGGATGAACCGGTGGTGTAATCATTGGTGGTTACTCGGTTAAAGTGTTCCCCGTACCCACGGGGATGAACCGTGAATTTTGTAATTGCAATATTATGGCGTCCAGTGTTCCCCGTACCCACGGGGATGAACCGCTACTACCGTGAGGTAGCAACTATGGCTACCTGTGTTCCCCGTACCCACGGGGATGAACCGGCATTTTATAATTCCTTTAGGTGTATATTTGCGTGTTCCCCGTACCCACGGGGATGAACCGCACAAAACAAGTGACGGCAACTATTACAGAAAGTGTTCCCCGTACCCACGGGGATGAACCGGATCGTATCCGTCGCGCCTTTGTTGGACAACAGTGTTCCCCGTACCCACGGGGATGAACCGGCAAAACAATTAATGTTGGTCGACGTGAAAACGTGTTCCCCGTACCCACGGGGATGAACCGAACTTTTCCAGATTCTGCACATTCCTCCGCAGGTGTTCCCCGTACCCACGGGGATGAACCGCTAGTCGGTGCAATGGATGATCCTTCAGGTAAGTGTTCCCCGTACCCACGGGGATGAACCGGAATAGCATAAATCATTTTAGAATCTTCACCAGTGTTCCCCGTACCCACGGGGATGAACCGACCGCTTCCATAGCCATCTCAGAGGTGTATTCGTGTTCCCCGTACCCACGGGGATGAACCGGGTGTAGGTGAGACAAATCATAAACTTGTTCAGTGTTCCCCGTACCCACGGGGATGAACCGCTAAAACTTGTTGTAAGAATGCCCTTACTAGGGTGTTCCCCGTACCCACGGGGATGAACCGCACTACACGGTGAGCGTTAAGCCGCAAACGGAGTGTTCCCCGTACCCACGGGGATGAACCGTATTTCTCGTCACAAGAGGTGGCGATATGCCAGTGTTCCCCGTACCCACGGGGATGAACCGTGCGTCCGCAAACGCTAGTGCTGACAAGCGACGTGTTCCCCGTACCCACGGGGATGAACCGACCTGGTAGCAGGGACTGTTCTTGGAAAAATCGTGTTCCCCGTACCCACGGGGATGAACCGACGTTTGAAAACGACATTATCACTCTCCATTTGTGTTCCCCGTACCCACGGGGATGAACCGCTCCTGATAACTTAGTGTTTGAATCTGATATTGTGTTCCCCGTACCCACGGGGATGAACCGAAACGTTTTTCACTTTTAACGACTTAGAGGATGTGTTCCCCGTACCCACGGGGATGAACCGGAATAGAGGTATATTGCCTCAGTACGTCCTTCGTGTTCCCCGTACCCACGGGGATGAACCGATGCTTATACTCACGTGGGACCTCTTTAACGAGTGTTCCCCGTACCCACGGGGATGAACCGGATAATACGAGGATAATAACTAGCTACATCGTGTGTTCCCCGTACCCACGGGGATGAACCGTACGAATACGACCGTCAGGATGATGAGCACGAGTGTTCCCCGTACCCACGGGGATGAACCGCCTTGTCTATCAGGTATAACCACCTTAATGAAGTGTTCCCCGTACCCACGGGGATGAACCGCAAACATAGTTCATGTATATAATGAGCTACTGGTGTTCCCCGTACCCACGGGGATGAACCGTTTTATGTAATACTGATGACCCTAGAGTCTATGTGTTCCCCGTACCCACGGGGATGAACCGTGGTTATCCGGTTTATCTGCTGAAAGATGTCGGTGTTCCCCGTACCCACGGGGATGAACCGTGATGAGGACTGGTTACGTTTATTCTCTAATAGTGTTCCCCGTACCCACGGGGATGAACCACATTCTGAATAATTAGCATCAAATCCCAACCCGTGTTCCCCGTACCCACGGGGATGAACCGGGAGCCTATACCATGCGGCAATTATCTATCCTGTGTTCCCCGTACCCACGGGGATGAACCGGTAGAGGATACCAAGTGCCGAAGGCGATATGTGTGTTCCCCGTACCCACGGGGATGAACCGTTGAGATATCGCTTGATGATTATAGTGTTGTCGTGTTCCCCGTACCCACGGGGATGAACCGCCTCGTTTGAAGGAAAGTATCTAGATAGTCCATGTGTTCCCCGTACCCACGGGGATGAACCGAAGAGAAACCCGATAACGGTTTTCTGAATATGGTGTTCCCCGTACCCACGGGGATGAACCGGCGGATGGGATGCTGATGAGGTGGATAAACAAGTGTTCCCCGTACCCACGGGGATGAACCGAGAATATTGATACCAGCACCGCGATGGGTAAGGTGTTCCCCGTACCCACGGGGATGAACCGAATGCACAACTACAGATATATGCAGAGAAGAAGTGTTCCCCGTACCCACGGGGATGAACCGCGAGGCTTTTAGTTGTGCTAGCGGGTCGTTTTGTGTTCCCCGTACCCACGGGGATGAACCGCTAGATTATGCAGAATTAGAGGTGAGCAATGAGTGTTCCCCGTACCCACGGGGATGAACCGCTTCAGGTATACCGGCTTGATGACCACGAAGGGTGTTCCCCGTACCCACGGGGATGAACCGTGCTAGAGCCTAATCGCGGCTCTCATGAAATGGTGTTCCCCGTACCCACGGGGATGAACCGAACACTGCCCACCGCATAAACGACTTTTTTATGTGTTCCCCGTACCCACGGGGATGAACCGCTTCAGGTCATAAAGGACAAAGCAAGACGATCGTGTTCCCCGTACCCACGGGGATGAACCGTTCAGCGAGTAATTCAGCCGCGACACAAAGAAGTGTTCCCCGTACCCACGGGGATGAACCGACAGTAAAAAAACCGATGTCCCATAGCACGACGTGTTCCCCGTACCCACGGGGATGAACCGCAATGGAGCGTTATCACAATGCATGAAACACAGTGTTCCCCGTACCCACGGGGATGAACCGATAAGCCAGAAGAGCCAGAAGAGCCAGAAGAGCCAGAGACAGTGTTCCCCGTACCCACGGGGATGAACCGTGGTGGGAATTTTGGCGGGTCAACTATTAACAGTGTTCCCCGTACCCACGGGGATGAACCGTCAATATCTCGCGATAACTACGATGCGCTAAAGTGTTCCCCGTACCCACGGGGATGAACCGGGATATCGTTATGAAAAATTTTGCTTCATGCAGTGTTCCCCGTACCCACGGGGATGAACCGCCTCATAGGTCTTCCTGTCTTAGCCCAGTTAGGTGTTCCCCGTACCCACGGGGATGAACCGCGTTAACCCTGCAGGATTAACGACCTGGCTGCCGTGTTCCCCGTACCCACGGGGATGAACCGGGGCTACAGCCTCTTTTTTGTGATTGCATGATGTGTTCCCCGTACCCACGGGGATGAACCGAATTAGAAACACATCGTCATTTGGGTATTGATGTGTTCCCCGTACCCACGGGGATGAACCGGCGATCCAATTCTTTGCGAGATATTAAAAGTAGTGTTCCCCGTACCCACGGGGATGAACCGCAACACCATTAAAAATATCATTACAGCAATGTGTGTTCCCCGTACCCACGGGGATGAACCGACCAACTCCGCGCCGCTGTAATTCTGCCAGGAGTGTTCCCCGTACCCGCGGGGATGAACCGTTGAGCAAGAAGCCCTGCCGGTTTTGAAACCAGTGTTCCCCGTACCCACGGGGATGAACCGTCTGAAATGGGCGATAGAGAGCTTGCCGCCGTGTGTTCCCCGTACCCACGGGGATTAACCGGCAAACCGTTCGAAACTGTCGTTGTAATGCTTTAAATTTCTATGCGTATGAGGAATTGTTGATAATTTAACCTCAATTTATGGCATATTTGCCATATTTAAAACCAATAGATTCTAATTTTGGGTGGAGGGAAGGTGGTTATTTATGTAAATAGTAATTTAAGAGGCTAATAAAAGAGGTAATAAATCCAGTGATAGGCGCGACTATTCCATTTAATATCGAATAGGTGTCTTAGAAACTAGCGCTAAAACTAAGTAACACTTTATTATCTAGTGCAGGCTATTAAATAAGAATGCTATCTATTCTTATGATTGAGGTAAATTTTTAAGAAGCATTTATCCAGCCTTTCTTTCCAAACCATAACGCTCATTATAAAGCCGTTCGATACGAGAAAGGGCGTTATCAATTTTTCTTGAGTATTGTCGGTTGCAGGTAGAGTAGCTGAACGTGATACCCAGACGGTATTGGCCGGCATACTTTACACTGGTGGTAACGACGGCGCATATATTAGATTCAGTAATATACTTACCTTTGAAATCCAGAGTGATTTTTTCTTTGGGTCTGAGGTTACAAACGGATTCTACCGCCATACCGTATCGGTTTATATCGATACACTTAACATCAACGGGGTTTCTTAGCCACTTGAGAAAACCAGAGGGGCGAATAGTAACCTGGAGACAAGGCGCAGAGTGCCTCTCTTTGATTCGTCTATCCAGCTTTGTGCTTGAAGTTCCATCTTTCATAAGTCTTAAGGTTCCGAGAATTATATTTATTTTTCGGTACCGGATATTCTATCTCTAATTAGTGTGGTTACTCAATAGTTGTTTTTATTCTGGCGAAGGCGTCGTCAATTAGACCAAAGTTGGTGGTGTAGTTATGCCTTTGTATTAATGCTTGATCCTTTACGGGAGTAGAGTTGTTCAGGTTTGGCAGATTTGGCGTTTAGAAGTAGCGGGCTGCGTCTGTCATTGACGCGTCGTTTTTCTTGTCCTTTCATCGGGGTTTGTTTTCTTCTACGGTCAGGCATTCGGCGACGTTCAGTGGTTTTATCGCGTCTAACTGTCTGAGTCGTTTCTGAATGATCCACATGCCTGACATCTTTAGATGTGGCGGATGTTGATTGGGTTTTGTAGTCGATTCTGTGTTCAATAGGTAAGGTTATCATTGGTCAATCATGCTCCTTTTTTAGATACTCACGCTCCGATTTTTCTCGTTGTTATAGTAATTAACGACATTTAGTTGCAAAACTTTAGTTTTGTGCTTATCAATAAATGCAAACTCAATCAGGAAATTGTTTGTCAGGCGTATTTGGTAAACGCTACACTTAACGAATATCGAGTTTAAAGCGAGTATATTGATCTACATGATCTTTTTTCTACACCTACTTCTCAATTTACGGAATCCACTTTGAAGCCGCTAGCGATTGAAAAATTGTACCGAGTTGCAAAACCCAAAGACCTCCCATTTAGGTCAACTAAATCTCTTAAACCGTTAACCGATATTGTGGGGCAGGAACGTGCACAAGAAGCCGTTCGGTTCGCTATGTCGATGCATAATAGTGGTTATAACGTCTATGCTGTCGGTCGAAACGGGTTAGGTAAACGAACCATGATGCTGCGGTATTTGAACCGCCATGTGGGAGACGGCGGTCATACGTTTGACTGGTGTTATGTTGCTAACTTTGATGAGCCTCGTTCGCCTCGTGTATTGAAGTTACCTGCGGGTATTGGGCAGCAACTCAAAAAAGACATTGAGAAATTGATGGAGCGTTTGGTTAAAACGATTCCGGTTGCGTTTGACAATGACTCTTATTTTGAACGTTCCGAAAAGCTCAAAAATGAGTTGGCTGAAAAGCAAGAAATGATGCTAGCGAAGTTGGCGAAACAGGCTAAACGACAAAAGATAAGTTTGACGATCTCTACGCCCGGTGGTTATCGGTTGGCTGCACTTGATGGTGATAACCCTCATACATCTGATAGCTTTGCTGCGTTGTCTAAAGATGAGCAGGCATTTTTTGAAGACGTTATCGGTAAGATGGAGCTTAAGCTAAGGGCAACGCTTCGTAAGCTGTCAAATTGGGAGCAAGACTATGCAGATAACCAGGCAAAGTTGAATGAAGAGGTTACATTAGGGGTGACCAGTCACCTTATCGGGAATCTAAAAGAAAAGTACGGAACCCACCAAAATGTAGTTGATCACCTTGCTGCACTTCAAAAAGACATTATCGATAACCTGGATATCTTCCTTGAAGATAGTGAAGAGCAGGCTGCATTTGCGTATGCCGCACTAGATAAGAAAATGCCAAGAAGGTATCAGGTAAATGTTCTTGTACACCATAAAGATCAGACGGCGCCTGTCGTAGTTGAAGAGAGCCCAAACTATCATGCACTGTTTGGTTATGTTGAAAACGTAACCTATAAAGGGACCGTGTTTACTGATTTTTCGTTGATTCGACCTGGTAGTCTTCATAAAGCGAATGGTGGCTTTCTGTTAATGGATGCCAATAAAGTATTAGAACAACCATATGTATGGGATGGCCTAAAACGAGCGTTGCGAGCTAAAGCCTTGAACATTAGCTCATTGGAGCGTGAGGTTACCTTGTCTGGCACAATCTCTATTGAGCCAGAGCCGGTCCCGATGGATCTAAAAATTATTTTGTTTGGTGATCGTGAAACACATATGTTGTTACAGCACTATGATCCAGAATTCGCTGAGTTATTTAAGGTAACGGCTGATTTTGAAAATGAAATGCCTCGTACAGCCCATACCGAGTTACAGTATTCCAAATTTATATCGAGCTTGGTGCATGATAAAGGTTTACTACATTGTGACCAGAAAGCGGTTGCGAGGATTATTGAATACAGCTCGCGACAGGCAGAAGACCAGACTAAGCTATCCCTTCACGCGGCTGATATTGCCAACTTATTAAGAGAGTCAAATTATTGGGCGCGTCAGGCGAATGCCAATATGATCCGTTTGGGGCATGTCGAAAAGGCGTTGGATAGCGAAGAGCACCGTAGCAGCCGGATTAAAGACAGCATGTTTGAGTCGATAGAAAATCGCACCACGCTGTTAGATACCTCCGGCTTGGTGGTTGGTCAGATTAATGCGCTGTCTGTGCTTTCAACGGGTGGGCATGAATTTGGTATGCCCAACCGTATTACAGCCACTTCGCGCTACGGGGATGGTGATGTCATTGATATAGAGCGAGATGCTAAGTTGGGTGGAACCATCCACTCAAAAGGTGTGCTTATACTATCTTCATATTTGGCTTCAGTGTTCGCAAAAAGAGAGCCGATGCCGTTGTCAGCGAGCATCACCTTTGAACAGTCATATGGTGAGGTTGATGGTGATAGCGCATCATTAGCTGAGCTTTGTGCATTGATTTCGTCTATATCTGAAGTGCCGATTCGTCAAGATTTAGCGATGACCGGTTCGGTTAACCAGTTTGGAGAAGTTCAACCGGTTGGCGGGCTTAACGAAAAAATAGAGGGCTTTCATAAAACCTGCGAAATCCACGGTTTTACGGGCACCCAAGGGGTTATTCTGCCGAGCACTAATGTTCATAATCTCATGTTAAATAAAGATGTACTCGCATCGATCAAGAAGGGTGATTTTAGAATCTATGCGGTGACGAATGTCTCTGAAGCGTTGTGGTTGTTAACGGGGCTTAAGAGTGGTGAGGTAGATAAAGAGGGTCGTTTTCCTGTAGGTTCTATATATGGAAAAGTTCAGGCGATACTCGATGAGCTCAGAGAAGAGGACGAAGAAGAGGGTGAGACTCAGGCACCTAATTCCTGACCCAAGGGCTCATTAAAACTAAGAACTAAATAAAACATAGACTCAATTTTGAATAAGGCGGAAGGTCAAGTTAATACGCGGGCCAACCGCCTTTTTTGTTTTTGGAATCTGATGCTGCCAGTTTTTCTGAGTACTTCCCGACATCAATAGTAAGGTGTTATGAGGTAGGTTTAGCTTAATGGTTGGGTATTTTCCTTTGGTATGTCGTAACTGGAACTGTCTTGTTTCGCCTAAAGATAAAGATGCAATAATGGGGTTTTGGCCAAGCTCAGGCTCGTTATCCTGATGCCAGGAGACACTGTCTTGCCCATTACGGTAATAGTTAGCTAGTACGCTATTGAATCGTTGTTGGGTAATCGTTTCGATGGTTTGCTTTATCTGCAGAAGTGCTTTTGTCCAGCTGAGAGGGGGAAGTGCTATTCCGGAGTAACCGTATTGGCTACCAGCATCTCCATACCATGCCTGCAATCTTGGGATAGGGGTGCGCTTACCGGCAATCATCATTTCATCCTGACGCCAGTTAAGTGTGCTTGATAACTGAGCAAATAGTGTTTCAGATTCATCTGAGGATAACAGTGGTTGCCATAGGCAGAGAGTACCATCTTCAATGGGTATATCGCTTTTTACCGTTTGTGCTTCAAATAGTGATCCCTCTATGGGTAAAGACGGGGCCATTGCTGGTTCCTTTATGAATATGTTGCAGGTTTTGTTTTATTTGGCCCCTAACGTCCGGGGAACGCTTCAAATAACCCAGGTAAGCATACCTCTAAAGCCTGTCTTTAGTTAGAGTAATCCATGCAATACGTCCGTCTCTTACGGTTATGGGTAATATTTTGAATAATTCAAGAATAGGCACTATTTGAGCCTTTTACACTAGCAGCGTTAGCGTTTATGCTAATGATATTATTATTTTTTGGAGTAATGGGTAGCCATGCGTTTTTTAGTTATTTCCTTATCGGCCTTATTAATAATTTCAGTGACTTCAGTTTTTGCCGCTGAAGCAGCTAAACCGGTGATATTAGTCGGCGAGAGTACACAAGGGAGTTTAATGGTGGGGCAAGTCGCGCCAGCCGCATCTGTGTATCTTGATGATGAGCCGTTAAAGGTTGCTGAAAATGGCGTTATTGTATTTGGTTTTGGCCGTGACGCGGAACTCAACCATACACTTAAAGTCGTTGGTGCAAACGGAGAGGTTCATCTAGAGTCTATTACATTGGAAAAACGTGATTACAACATTCAGCGGATTAATGGAATCTCTAAAAAAATAATGAATCCGAATAAAAAGAATCAGGCGCGTTCAAGGTCAGACGCAACACTGGTTAGAACCGCAAGAACAACAGACTCACCCCGTCAGGATTTTATGACAGGGTTTATCCAACCGGTAGAAGGCCCGGTCACGGGAGTCTACGGGAGTCAGCGTTTTTACAATGGGGAGCCTAAAAGGCCCCATTTTGGGGTCGATTATGCTGCACCGGTTGGTACGCCGATTATTGCCCCTGCGCCGGGTGTTGTGACTTTGGTGCATGATGATATGTTTTATTCTGGGGGTACCTTGTTGGTTGATCATGGCTACGGGGTATCATCTACATTTATTCATCTGAGCAAAATTTTGGTCAAAGAAGGCCAAGAGATCAAACAGGGCGATGTTATCGCTGAAGTTGGAAAAAGCGGTAGGGCAACCGGAGCGCATTTGGATTGGCGGATTAACTGGTATAAAGTCAGGCTAGACCCTCAGTTAGTGATGAAGGCGATGCCGGGGCAGGTGGTGTTTGACCAGTAACGACATGTCAAAAAGCGCTAAGAATTATAGTGAGTAATACTACCTTAATAACGATGGAGTCGTAGGTAATGACGGATAGTCAGCAAATAGTATATATCGTAGAAGACGATGAGGCAGTTCGAGATTCATTAGAGATGATGCTGGTTTCGATGGCGCATAAAGTAGAAACGTTTCCAACGGCGAATGCTTTTTTAGAGAGTTACAATGAAGCAATGGCAGGCTGTATTGTATTAGATATTCGTATGCCCGGCATGGATGGAATGGAGCTACAAAAAGAGCTTAATAACCAAAATTCGATTCTACCCATTATATTTGTCACCGGTCATGGTGATGTGCCTATGGCCGTAGAGGCTATGCAATTAGGGGCTATCGACTTTATTCAGAAACCTTATCGTGAGCAAGAGTTGCTGGAGAAAATTAAAGCTGCATTAGAGCTTGATGCCGAGCAGCGTGAGTCGTTAACTGAGAAAAAAGAAATCAATCGTCGCTTAGAAGAGCTGACACCTCGTGAAAAAGAGATCATGGATATGATGATTGAGGGGCATGCCAATAAAGTTATTGCGATTGACCTCGATATCAGCCAGAGAACCGTTGAAATTCACCGTTCACGTGTGATGCATAAGATGGGTACTCACTCTCTTGCTCACCTGGTTAGAATGGTTCTAATGGTTAGTTAATAGCAATTTGCTTGTTTTGAACGATATTTATTAAGGCAGTATAAATGGTAGTTTCTGACGCGCGCGAACAGGTTTTGTTGGTAGATGATAACCCCCAAAACCTGAAAATTCTTTACGATACGCTGGATAGCGGGCATTACCGTTTATTGTTGGCGAACAACGGTGAGAAGGCCCTAGCGATAGCAGAAAAATCAAAGCCTGATTTAATACTGCTTGATATTATGATGCCAGGCATGGATGGGTATGAGGTGTGCGAATCGCTCAAATCTACCCCTCAACTGCGAGATATCCCGGTTGTGTTCCTTTCAGCTCTTGACGACGTAGAGTCTAAGGTCAAAGGCTTCGAGAAAGGAGGTGTTGACTATATCGCCAAACCATTTCAGCCTAGAGAAGTCGTCTCTAGGGTTGCAACACAGGTAAAGCTTCGCCGGCTTGAGCAAGAGCTCAAAGAGAAGAATCGAGAGCTAAGCGCCGACAATATTGATATGCAGGTGAAGCTTGAAGCCCAGCGAGAGCAGTTAGCACATTTTTCTCGTCTAAGTACCATGGGAGAGATGGCCGCAGGATTTGCTCATGAGGTCAACCAGCCTCTTACTGCTATTACCAATTACTGCAGAGTTGCGCACCGTTTATTAGGCAGCAACGTTGAAGATAATAGGGTTACCAACAAGAAGATGCTTGAGGATGCGCTGAATAAGCTTGAAGCACAATCGCATCGTGCTAGTGAAGTTATTCAGCGTATTCGAGGGTTTGTTAAAAAACCCAAAACGGGTAAAACAATCTTTGATGTTAGATCCCTATTATCAGATGTTGTGCAATTTGCAGAAGTTGATGCGAGAAATAATAAAGGTCACATTACCCTTGAATTGCCGGATGCGTTGCCTGAAGTCGAAGCCGATACCATACAAGTGCAGCAGGTTGCATTAAACCTGATTCGAAATGCACTCGAAGCAACGTCAATTTGGCAACAAGAACATCCATCTGATGACGAAATATTATATGTTTCGGTTAGTGCTAAAGCAGAGCGGCAGTCTATTTGGGTAGAAGTAAAAGATCGTGGTTGCGGGTTGGCAGACGATGCCGAGCAAAAGCTTTTTCACCCGTTTTATACTACCAAGGGAGAAGGAATGGGGATTGGCTTAAGTCTGTGTCAGTCCCTTATTCAAGCTCAGGGCGGCACAATAGGTTTTAGGCGTAACCAAGATAGAGGCACAACATTCTATTTCTCTCTCCCTATTTCATGCTAGGCAGGGCCTAACCACTAGGTCTGGCGATTAGTGTATAGGTAACGCTCTTTGAAAACGTTAGAGCGACTGAGCAGCCAGCGAGATAGTAGTGAGATGACAATAATTGCGAATGCGATACGTAACCATAAGGCACCGGATATATGAGCGCCCACTTCCTCCAACAGTTTGATGACAATGAGAGTTGGTATCATAATCTTGAACAGCGTAAATGAAACCTCGTAGATTTCATCCGCTAACTCGCGTAACGTTTTAATAACTGGCTGTCGATTCATGCGTGAGGTCAACGTTGCTTAACTAAAAAAATGGTGATGTGGCTGATGTATAAACCGGATATTAATAACGTTCTTCAAATTATGCTATAAACTAGTCATTGTATAGCATCAGTTATGTATCTCTAACAGTAGAATCTGACTATCTCTAATAATATGAGCGGTTGTTTAATGATTAGAATTGCCTCAATTTTTTTCCTTGCTTGTTTCTCGCTCGGAGTGGGTGGCATGGAGATACCTAAAGCAGACCTTGTTCTGGTGAAAAAATCTGAACGAAAACTGGTGTTGTTTAAGGATGGGGAGGCTTTTCGTCGATATGACATCGCGCTAGGGGACAACCCTAAAGGGCATAAGCAGTTTGAAGGTGATGAGAAAACACCAGAAGGAACTTACATCCTGGATTGGCGAAACCATAACAGTAAATTCTATCGTTCAATACACATCTCTTACCCCAATGAACAAGATCTGGCGTTCGCGCTTTCACAAGGTCGTGAACCTGGGGGCATGATTATGATTCATGGGCGGCCTAACAAAAGTCCTGACCCTATTAGCGGATGGATACTGGATAAAATGGACTGGACTGATGGCTGTATAGCCGTTAAAAATGAAGAGATGGATGAAATATGGGCGGCGATTGATAACGGAACGCCTATTGAAATTCATCCGTAAATGCCAAGGTTTTGATTATCAGGGCTTGGTTATAGGCGAATAGTTGAAATAAAAAAAGCAGATCTTAAAGGTCTGCAAAAAGGCTATGAAATAGTTGATGTAAACACTGTAATTACATGAGCGTGATTTTACCTTTTAAGTGGGGTTTAGTGAGTCCTTTATCTAGCAGTTGAAAATCAATCACACCATTACACTGTTCCCAGTTAAATGAAACGGTACTAGGAAGAAATAGCGGCAGCTTGAAGGCGACATCTACTTTAAATGCCTGCCCCCCCAAAGTGTCAGATAGTGCTGCGATGCAGCGCGTTTTAGACCACATGCCATGAACAATCGCATAATCAAACCCAAATAGCTTTGCTGACCATGCATAGAGGTGTATTAAGTTAAAATCACTTGATACCTTCGCATACCGGCGTCCCAGTGACGATGATAATGCCCAGGTTTCATTGTTCTGATAGCTGGGGAGTGCCGTATGTACTTTTTGGCGACTAGCCTTGGTCTTATTGGTGCGGTGAAGAAGTGTTGAGGTCTCTTCCCATACTACTGAGCCACCAACAGAGACGGTTGTGACAATATCGAACGTAACGCCTACATCACTTTGGTGGCTGTTGGTGAGTAAACAGTTAATATCAAGTATTTCATTGATATTGAGAGGGCGGTACTGAGTCATACTGTTTTTGTAATGGATGAGCCCCAGCAGCGGAAGGGGGAATTTAGGGTCTGTTAATAGCTTTATGTGCAACGGGAAGGCCATAATGTGTGGAAATGCTGCAGGTAAGTGTGACTTAGGCTTGAATCCGCAGACTTTTCTGTACTGCTTTAATCGTTCTGGGTCTACTTTTACGCCTTTCAGCTCAACTGAAAAGTGGGGGATACCGACCGTTGCTGATGCCCTTTTGGGCAGTGCTGCTCGTGACAATAGTGCTAAAATATTTGGGCTTTCTGATAAGTGTATAGTGCTTATATGGTTCATAGTCTAATCCAATATTTTGCGGTTGCCGGTCATTACAAATAGTTGGTGATGATATGTTATTAAGTATATGAGGAGGTTCGAGACATATAATTGGCAGTGGACACAATAAGGGTAAGACGTAAAGGTCAACTATGCTGATTTGGTTTAATATGTGGCGGTGGAGAATTTTGAAGTGGGCAGGTATGCTACACATCCGTGTTGGAAGTTGAGTGAGTTGAGCATATATGAGTGAATTGAAAGATGCTGGGATAATGATTCGTCTGGCGTTTCAGGCGTTGATAAAGACAGGCGTTGATATTCCGGCCTTGTTCAGCAAGCTAGGTATTGATGAATCTTATTTGCAGACAGTTCACTTGCGCACCCCGCACGCAGCACAGCCTCTTTTTTGGGGGGTGCTTGAAGATCAAACAGCTGACCCCGATATTGGTTTGCATCTTGGTCAGCACTTACCTGTTTTTAAAGGGCAGGTAATAGAGTACTTATTCTTAAGTAGCCCGACATTTGGTGATGGCTTGCGTAGAGCGCTAAGTTATCAGCGACTTATTAGCGATGCTGCAGATTCTGATTTAGTGGTTGAGTCTGAGCGGTGCTTTTTGCGGGTTGTCACTGCATCGGGTGGCGCTAAAAAAATTCGTCACTTTAATGAATGCTTTGCTCAAGGAATGATCGCATTTTTTAAATCGATCACTGATAATGCATTTGTCCCTAAATATTTTGAGTTTGATCACGAAGAGCCTGAGAATGTAGATGAGGTAAAGCGTGTATTTGGCTGTGAGGTAATGTTTGGGTGTACTGAGAATCGGCTGTATTTTGATACAGCCATGCTTGAGCATCGGTCTCCCCATGCAGAACCTGAACTGTTGGTATTGCATGAACAATTTGCTAGTGATCAGGTTGCTCGAATTGAAAAAGAAGACGTGGTCGTTCAAGTGAATAAAATTATTGCTGAACTACTGGACTCAGGAGATGTGACATTAGAAACTGTTGCTGATCGGTTAGCGATTAAGCCGCGAAGTCTTCGTACTAAGTTGACTGATATCGATAACAATTTTAATCAGATATTAGCCGATTTTCGATATAAGCTATCTCGACGGTTATTAGCCAAGACCAATGAATCGATCGACGAGATTGTTTATTTGACCGGCTTTTCAGAACCTAGCACGTTCTACCGAGCGTTTAAGCGTTGGTCAGGCATGACCCCTATCGAGTATCGAAAAAGTAAACAGTAGGCGGTGATAGGGAGATGACATACCCAATACTTTATTCATTGCAAAACTGCCCCTATGCGATTCGAGCACGGCTTGGCTTATTCCTTGCCAGACAGCCTTTTAGACTACGTGCCGTCGATCTGAAAAATATTCCCGCTGAAATGCTCGCTGCATCTGCAAAGGCAACGGTGCCTGTACTTGTTATTGAAGGAGGCGTTAAGGCGTGTGATGAAGGGCAAGCAGCTGTAAAAGTAATTGATGAAAGTCTGGATATCATGTTCTGGGCACTGTGCAATAATGACCCTCAAGACCTACTGTATAACGCCGAGCCAACTGCTAGCGAAGATATATTGAGGCTGATTACTCGAAATGATAACGAGTTTATTGTCGACTTAGAGAACTATAAGTACTCTAAACGCCATCATGACTTTGCCCAGCTGTATTATCGAGATCAATGCGAGCGCTTTGTTGCACACTTAGAACAACGACTTAATCAACATGATTTTTTTGTGGGTAACTGTCCGAGTATAGCGGATTACGCCATACTGCCGTTCATTCGTCAGTTTGCCCGCGTCGATCGGAAATGGTACTTACAGGCACCTTATCCAAACCTAAGGCGTTGGTTAGGCTTTCAATTACAACAGCCATTGTTTACAAAGGTTATGGCCAAATATCCTCAGTGGATTACGCAACATGAGGAGTTTTTGGTGGGGGAGTTATAAACGCTAATCAAAGCCCTTGCTGATACTGGGCGTTAGTTGATAGGGTCACCATCTCTTTTAATTCTGATTGCGACTCAATAACTCCGCTTATTGAACTTTCAAAATGCTTAATTAACAGCGCCTTGTCTAATTCTTCTTTTGAGCCTGACCCTATATTAGTCAGATCAATAAAAAACTCATCGAACAGGTCAGAGTAATCATTCACTGCATCTAGATTTAAAAACTGCTCATTGTTATAGATGCTTGGGTAGCCGCCTTTTTGTTTGTCGACGGCAAATGAAATACCTTTGACGTTGGTAATGGTCGTGGCCTTTTCACATTTCAGCATACAGCCATCTTCAATACTCGGTTTTTTGCAACCTACAGTTTGTTGGAAGAAGCATTGGCGACTGGTCATCATCAAGATAGGGTGGTAGATGCTGTAAAACAGTTTAAAGTTATTTGGGCGAGCAATATTACGAATCTGCAGTTTATTAATTTCGTTTGAAATAAACGCCCCTTTGCAGTCCAGTTCTTCTTGCATGGTTAAGAGTGCGTAGGAGTTGGTGGTATTGAGAAATGGCCCGGCAACCCAATCAATATTCATCTCAAATGCTTTGTAGGCGATACCGGTATTGTTGCTCACGATACGCGGTGGCTTAACCTGCTCTAAAATCCTAACGGCTTCTGCGTAGTCTTTACCAATGAGTACTGCAGGGAACCAAGGGATCAAACGCGGGTTCTGCTTAAATAAGTCGATAAACTTATTGTCACCGACTTTAAAGCTTTCGGGCAATTTAAAATAAACATCTGCCTCGGTCATATCACAAAGGTGTAGATCTTGTTTGTCGGCGATGAGAATCGACAAGGTCGGTGTGGTGTTGATTTTTGGATGTTTGGTGGGGGAGGGTACTTTAACGGCCTGAACGACTTTGTCGGTGCCATTTAATAGCATGGCGACTCTGTTTTTAAGTTGTGTGACTTCTTTAAAGGGAATGCTTAAATCACTCGCTAGGTTGTCGAAATTTAACCCCTTAACGGTGACACTTGCGTTCGGAAAACGTTTAAAACGCTTTTCGACAGCAGTGTGATCGAGTGGTGATTTACTATTTGAACTCAACATTAGTTCGCTACTGACAGTAAACGATTTTGCCTGCTGGTTTATGGCCTTATCAAGTCGCTCGCCAAGTTTTACGGTGACAGTTAAGGGCTCATTGAGCTGGCCGGAAAACTCAAAGGTTAGAGGTTGCTTGCTAATGCTCAGATATTCAATTTTTTCGTTAACCTGTGTGCCGATCTCTTTTTTATCAGCCGCAAATTCATCTTTTACTTCTTGAATCTGCACTACTGAAATAGCGTTACTTTTTTCAGTAATATAGTTGAAGCTGTGATCTTTCGGGTTGTCTATAAACATAGACTTGGTCATGTCACCCTTTAAGAACAAATTGGTAAAGTCACGATTAAAGACCTTATAGAGATTGCTGTTATCGTCTAACAGTTTACCAGTCTCTACAAACTGATCGATCTGTTTACGCCAACTATCAACCACTGTATGGACGTAGTTAGCCCCTTTGATGCGGCCTTCAATTTTCAACGAGTCAACTTCAGCATCAACCAATTGCGGTAGGTCAAAATAGGCGGAGTTGTCTTTAAGGTTAAGCGGGAACTTATTACCTGTCGCCGTTGGTTCATATTCATCTCGACAGGCTTGACTGCAGCGGCCTCGGTTTCCTGAATTACCGACACTTACAGAGCTAGAATAGCATTGCCCTGAAAATGCGATACAGAGCGCACCATGAACAAATACTTCGGTTAATACGTCAACGTCATGAGCAACAGCCGTTAAGTTTTTTATTTCTTGAAGGTTTAACTCCCGTGACAAATTAACCCGCGAAGCGCCAATCTTGGAAAGAAAACGTATCTGGCCTTCGTTGTGAGTGGTTAGCTGGGTAGAGGCGTGAACATCTAAGCTAGGGAAGTACTTTTTCACCAGATTAAACATACCCAAATCCTGAACAATAATGCCATCAATGCCACTATTAACCAGTTTGTTGAGAAGGTTGATCATACTGGTGAGTTCGTGTTCGAGTATCACGATATTAAGCGTCAAAAAGACTTCACAGCCGTATTCGTGAGCCAGTTTTAAAATACCGCTTAGGTCATCAAATGAAATATTGGCCGCACGATTGCGTGCGTTAAACATGTCGAGGCCGCAATAAACTGCATTTGCACCCGCTACAATCGCAGCTTTAATGGCATCAACATCACCACCGGGAGCCAATAACTCTATCTTTCTACTCATTTGTACAACCTGTTTAATCTTGTGACGCTTGTTTAGAGGGGCGATTTTAACGGTATCTATTGTGCAATGAAATAGGCGTTGCCCCTTGATTCCAGTCGTGCCTCCTTTCATCACGGCTACGGATGTTATGTTTTTGTAGTCTCGAAGCGGAATCAGGGGAGGGTCTCCATTTGTCTAATGAATTTTAGTTTGTCGACAATATGGCCTGTTTTGGTTTGACTATAGCACTACATTGCACTATATTGTCGACACTTTAGTTAATCGACTGATGCAGGCTTTTATGAGTTTTTTCACCGAACAACCCGTGACATCAGCAGATAAAACGTTTTTTCAGTTGCGCAAAGATATTGTCGAAGGTGAAATTGAGGCAGGTTCAAAGCTTAGCGAGACTGAATTGTCGACAAAGTATGCTGTGAGTCGTTCAGTCATACGAGAGGCCATTAACCGTTTGGCGTCATGCCATATTGTTGAGCGAAAAGCCAATGTAGGGGCCAGAGTTGTTGCGTTAACCGCAGAAGGTATTATCGACCTTTATCAAATTCGAGAGTCGTTAGAAGGTATGGCTGCGCGGTTGGCGGCTAAGAACATGACCGATGACGAGATTGCTGACCTGAATATGCTACTTAATTCCCACTTCCAAGAAGTCAAAAATGACGAATCCTACTACCAAGAAGCAGGGGACGTTGATTTTCACTATCGAATTATTCTGGGTAGCAAAAATAATCATCTTATTTCGATGCTGTTTGATGGGCTTTACCATCTAGTGCGGATGTATCGTGTTCAGTTAGGCATGGCAGGGCCAAGAGTGTCTGCCGCGTTTGATGAGCATAAGCATATTGTACAGGCGATTTCGAATCGAGATGAGGAATTAGCAGAGATGCTAATGCGCCGGCACATTACTTATTCAAGAACCAATATTGAGCAAAAACTCGTTGGACTGGGTAAGAATTAGTCAAACTGAACTACAATCGTTAAACAAAATTTTATATTAAGGCCAGAGGAGAGATCAATCATGAGTGCAGGTAAAAAATTTCGTCAGGCATTAGCAGACAACAAGCCTCTGCAAATTGTGGGTACCATTAATGCGTACTCTGCCATGATGGCAAAACAAATTGGTCATCAGGCGATTTACTTATCGGGTGGCGGCGTCGCGAATGCCTCCTATGGTTTGCCAGACTTAGGCATGACTTCTTTAAATGATGTTATTGTGGATGTTCAACGCATTACAGCGGCATGCGATTTACCTTTACTAGTTGATATTGACACCGGTTGGGGAGGCGCATTCAATATCGCTAAAACGATTCGTGACATGGAAAAAGCAGGTGCTGCGGCCGTTCATATAGAAGATCAAGTTGCGCAAAAGCGTTGTGGTCATCGACCCAATAAAGAAATTGTAAGTGTTGAAGAGATGGTTGACCGCATCAAGGCTGCAGTTGATGCGCGTATTGACCCTGACTTTTTCATCATGGCTCGAACAGACTCATTCGCCCAAGAAGGTTTAGAGGCTGCTATAGAAAGAGCGAAAGCTTATGTTGCAGCAGGGGCTGATGGTATTTTTGCAGAAGCTGTTAAAACAGAAGAACATTATCGAGCTTTTGCTGAAGCGTTAGATGTGCCTATTTTGGCAAATATTACCGAGTTTGGTCAGACGGAGCTATGGAATAGAGAGCAGTTGGGAGAGTGGGGTGCCGCTATGGTGCTTTACCCGCTGAGCGCATTTAGAGCGATGAATAAAGCGGCAGAAAATGTCTATCGGTCAATCTTGGAAACAGGCGATCAGAAAGCAGTTGTCGACACGATGCAAACCCGTATGGATCTTTATGATTACTTGGGTTATCACGATTATGAGCAAAAGCTCGATAAGTTATTCAGTGAAGGCAAGAACAAGTAGAAGCCTTAAAGTAGATATCGGCGATACAGTATAAAGGTTAAAACGAGAATAAGGGGATTATCATGACAGGTAAAAAACTAAGTGGTGCGGGCCTACGAGGCCAAAGTGCAGGCGAAACGAAACTATGTACAGTGGGTAAATCAGGTTCTGGTTTGACCTATTGCGGTTATGATGTTGCAGACTTATCGGAGAATGCGACCTTTGAGGAAGTGGCATACCTTCTGTTTAATGGAGAGCTTCCCAACGTTGCTCAGTTAGCGGCTTATAAAGCTGAACTGAAGTCGATGCGTGACCTGCCTAGCGAACTAAAAGAAGTGTTAAAGCACATTCCTGCTGATGCTCACCCCATGGATGTCATGCGAACGGGTTGTTCGTTTTTAGGTAACTTAGAGCCAGAAGTTGATTTTAGTGAACAGAATAAAGCCGCTAACCGTTTATTGGCGGCGTTTCCGGCAATTATGTGTTACTGGTATCGTTATAGCCACGATGACGTTGAGATTGACTGTGTTACTGATGAAGAATCGATGGGTGGTCACTTCTTAAGGTTATTGCGTGGTGAGACACCTTCAGAACTGCACCGTAAAGTGATGGATGTATCGCTTATACTCTATGCCGAGCATGAGTTTAATGCCTCGACGTTTACTGCGCGTGTTTGTGCGTCTACGTTATCAGATATGTTCTCTTGTGTGACCGGTGCGATTGGTACGCTTCGTGGTCCTTTGCATGGTGGCGCAAATGAAGCCGCTATGGATATGATTGAGAAATTCAAATCTCCTGCAGATGCTAAAGAGCAGATGGCTGGGATGTTGGCGCGTAAAGAAAAGATTATGGGCTTTGGTCATGCAATTTATAGCACGTCAGACCCCCGTAACGTGATCATCAAAGCCTGGTCAGAAAAACTGGCAGAAGAGTTTGGCGATAGTTCGCTTTACGATATTTCAGTCGCTTGCGAAGAGTTTATGTGGGATACCAAAAAGCTATTCTGCAATGCTGACTTCTTTCATGCGTCGGCTTATTACTTTATGGGCATTCCTACCAAACTATTTACGCCTATATTTGTTTGCTCACGTGTAACAGGTTGGGCCGCGCATACTATGGAACAGCGTATCAATAACCGCATTATTCGCCCTAGTGCTGATTATACTGGGTCTGAGCCACGTACTGTTCAGCCAATTGCTGAGCGGTAAATTGTTGGTTGAGGGCTTGTAAGGGTTTTATTTAATAGAGTTAGTCTAGTATTTAAATTCTGACATCCCCGCCTTCGCGAGGGTGACATGTGACTAAACTGGAATGACATTGGACTTAACGGAAATGGCGGTCGTTACTGCTGGCCATTAGTTAAATCTAAATTTTTTTTTGTGGATTAAGTTATGAACACACTACACCGTAAGCCACTGCCGGGCAGTACACTTGATTATTATGATACTCGAGCGGCGGTTGAAGCGATTAAACCAGGTGCGTACGCGACATTACCTTATACATCACGGGTATTGGCTGAGCAGCTAGTACGTCGTTGCGAGCCAGAAACACTGACTGACTCGCTAAAGCAGATTATTGAGCGTAAGCAGGACCTCGACTTCCCTTGGTACCCTGCACGCGTTGTGTGCCACGATATCCTCGGCCAAACGGCTTTGGTCGATCTGGCAGGTTTGCGTGATGCTATCGCTGATCAGGGTGGAGACCCTGCGAAAGTGAACCCTGTTGTTCCAACCCAATTGATTGTTGATCACTCACTGGCGGTTGAACATGGGGGCTTTGAAGTCGATGCATTTGATAAAAACCGTGCCATTGAAGATCGTCGTAATGAAGACAGATTTCACTTTATTGAGTGGACTAAAACAGCCTTTGAAAATGTTGATGTAATACCTGCCGGTAACGGCATTATGCACCAGATCAACTTGGAAAAAATGTCTCCGGTGATTCAAGCGCGTGACGGCGTTGCTTACCCAGACACGTGCGTAGGGACAGATAGCCACACGCCACATGTTGATGCGTTAGGTGTTATTGCAATTGGGGTCGGAGGCTTAGAGGCTGAGACTGTTATGTTAGGGCGACCCTCTATGATGCGTCTACCCGACATTATAGGTGTTAAGTTAACCGGTAAGCGTCAGCCTGGTATTACCGCCACCGATATTGTACTGGCGATTACTGAATTCTTGCGTAACCAAAAAGTCGTGTCATCGTATTTGGAGTTCTTTGGTGAAGGAGCCGCCGCGTTAACCATTGGCGATCGTGCGACGATCTCTAATATGACGCCAGAATTTGGTGCTTCAGCTGGTATGTTCTATATCGATGAACAAACCATCGATTACCTGAATCTGACAGGGCGTGAACCTGAGCAAGTTAAACTGGTTGAAACTTACGCCAAAGAAACGGGCTTGTGGGCAGATGACCTGAAAGAGGCAGAATACGGGCGTGTATTGACGTTTGATTTATCGACCGTTTGCCGAAATATGGCAGGGCCTTCAAACCCTCACCGTCGACTGCCTACTGCCGATTTGGAGTCGCGTGGTGTTGCAGGTGAGTGGCAAGAAAAAGAAGGTGAAATGCCAGATGGTGCGGTAATTATTGCAGCTATCACCAGTTGTACCAATACCAGTAATCCGCGAAATGTGGTTGCGGCTGGACTCGTGGCCCGCAAAGCTAACGAACTAGGGTTGATCAGAAAACCTTGGGTGAAATCATCGTTTGCACCCGGGTCTAAAGTAGCCAAGCTTTATTTGGAAGAAGCCGGCTTACTTTCTGAAATGGAGAAACTGGGTTTTGGTATTGTGGCTTATGCCTGTACGACCTGTAACGGTATGAGTGGTGCACTAGATCCAACGATTCAGCAAGAGATTATCGACCGAGATCTATATTCCACTGCCGTCTTGTCGGGCAACCGAAATTTTGACGGGCGAATTCACCCTTATGCGAAACAAGCATTCTTAGCATCACCTCCGTTAGTGGTGGCGTATGCAATTGCCGGAACGATTCGTTTTGATATAGAGAAAGATGTACTCGGAACGGATAAAGAAGGTAACCCGATTACCTTAAAGGACATCTGGCCAAGCGACGAAGAGATCGACTCCATCGTTGCTAAATGTGTAAAGCCTGAGCAGTTTAATCAGATTTATATACCGATGTTTGATTTGGACAAAGGTGAACAAGCCGAAAGCCCGCTTTATGAATGGCGCCCTCAGAGCACCTATATTCGACGTCCTCCTTATTGGGAAGGCGCATTGGCAGGTGAACGCACAATGAAGGGGATGCGCCCACTGGCAGTATTGGGCGATAACATCACGACCGATCACTTGTCACCTTCAAATGCGATCATGCTTGAGAGTGCGGCAGGTGCATATCTCCACAAAATGGGGTTGCCGGAGGAAGATTTTAACTCTTACGCAACTCACCGAGGCGATCACCTCACCGCACAGCGCGCGACATTTGCTAACCCTAAGCTGCTAAACGAAATGTGTCGTGACACAAATGGCGACGTGAAACAGGGGTCGTTAGCGCGAATTGAGCCAGAAGGCCAAGAAAGCCGTATGTGGGAAGCGATCGAAACCTATATGGAGCGTAAGCAACCGCTTATTATTGTCGCCGGTGCTGACTATGGTCAGGGCTCATCGCGTGACTGGGCAGCTAAAGGTGTTCGGTTGGCAGGTGTTGAGGCTATCGTAGCGGAAGGGTTCGAGCGTATTCACCGAACTAACTTGGTGGGCATGGGCGTTATGCCGCTTGAGTTTCAGTCAGGTGAGAATCGTGAAACATATGGTATTGATGGCACCGAAACATTTGATGTCATCGGTGAACCAACACCTAGAAGTACATTAACGTTGGTTATCAATCGTAAAAACGGAGAGCGCGTTGAAGTGCCTGTTACTTGTCGCCTTGATACTGCAGAAGAAGTGTCAGTCTATGAGGCAGGTGGTGTACTACAGCGATTTGCGCAGGACTTTTTAGAGTCTACCGCTAGCTAACTTAGTGCAATAAAAATATAGGGCGCGCTTGCGCACCATTGATGGGTTAACGACAAAACTCTCAGGTGCGCAAGCACACCCTATATGACTTTCCTCGTCATTCCCGCGTAGGTGGGAATCTATTGTTTATCACTCCTCTCTTCAATATAGGTAACACTATGTCTAACGTCCCCCAGATCAAAATACCTGCCACGTACATCCGTGGCGGCACCAGCAAAGGCGTGTTTTTTAGAGAGCAAGACCTACCCGAGTCTGCTCAAGTACCAGGTGCCGCTCGTGATGCACTATTATTACGGGTGATTGGCAGCCCAGACCCATACGGGAAACAAACCGATGGTATGGGAGGTGCAACCTCAAGTACCAGCAAAACGGTTATTCTGTCAAAGAGTAGCCAGCCGGATCATGATGTTGATTATCTATTTGGACAGGTTTCAATCGATAAGCCTTTTGTTGATTGGAGTGGCAACTGTGGCAACCTGTCTGCAGCCGTCGGGTCGTTTGCGGTAAGTGGTGGGTTGGTTGATGAAAGCCGGATACCGCAAAACGGTGTCGCTATCGTGCGCATTTGGCAGGCCAATATTAAAAAAACGATCATTGCTCATGTACCGATAACTAATGGCGAAGTACAGGAAACCGGTGACTTTGAACTGGATGGTGTAACTTTTCCAGCAGCGGAAGTTCAAGTAGAGTTTATGAATCCTGCAGATGGCGAAGGGGCTATGTTTCCAACGGGGAATTTGGTTGATGACCTAGAGGTTCCTGGCATAGGCACACTTAAAGCGACGATGATCAACGCAGGTATTCCTACGATCTTTATCAACGCTGAAGCGATCGGCTATACCGGTACTGAACTACAAGATGCCATCAACAACGATGATAACGCCCTCGCAATGTTCGAAACCATACGAGCACATGGTGCTGTTCGTATGGGGTTAATCGGTAATATTGAAGAGGCGGTTACACGGCAGCATACTCCAAAAGTGGCGTTTGTAGCGTCACCGGTCGAGTACACGTCATCAAGCGGTAAGCAGGTGACGCCTGACGATGTTGATTTGTTAGTACGTGCGCTTTCAATGGGTAAGTTACACCATGCGATGATGGGCACCGCCGCTGTTGCAATTGGCACGGCAGCGGCAGTCCCTGGCACTCTGGTTAATCTGGCTGCAGGGGGCGGCGCGCGTAATGCGGTACGTTTCGGTCATCCATCAGGCACGTTACGTGTAGGTGCTGAAGCCACGGAGAACAATGGTGATTGGAGTGTGATAAAAGCCGTAATGAGTCGAAGTGCCCGCGTTTTGATGGAAGGCTGGGTGCGGGTGCCGGGTGATTCGTTTTAACCATCATTACCTATATGCATTACCTCTATAATGGGGGGGTAAAAATGGGAGGATTACCATTCTAAGTAGCAATAAAAAAGGCGAGAGTAGAATTATTCTACACTCGCCTTTTTATTTGACTCTAATTTAACTAATTGACTGCAAGTATATTGTTAAATTAGGTAATCCTTATCACTACGCTGTTGCTTCTTCAGCTTGATCAACTAAATCTTTAGCAACCTTAGTCGCTTTAGCTTTTGCAGTGGTTGCTTTTTTCTTAGCGGTAGTTGCTGCTTTCTTTGCTGTTGTGGTTGCTTTTTTAGCCGTTGCCTTTACTTTTTCTACTTTGGTTTCTGGTTTTTCAAACTTAAGGATAAGCTCGCCTGCTTTTTCGCCGATTAGCTTATTAACTTCACGTGCTTTAGTGCAAGCTAAGTCTGCAACTTCATCGTGCTTAGTTTTAACAGAGTCAACATTAGTGACTTTTTCTACATAAGTGAAGGTAGTTGCAGCAAGCTCTTTGTACTGTTCTTCAACAGTCGCAATTACTTTTTCAACGACGTCTTGTACTTGCTCTTGGTAAGATTTAACTGTGCGCATAGGGTAATCTCTCTTAGAATATGAATGTAGGCGTTAAAATGCCTGCACGTATGAGCTTATAGAGAAGATTACCCGTTTAAATTAGAGTGTTCATACTAAGAAGTGGTTTATTTTTGATTATGCCCCTTATTCCACTTTATACACTCATCCAGGGTTATGCCGTTACCACCAAAAATATCCAAAGCGCTACCGATCGTTAAATCTACTTTACCGCCAGATAGCTGTTTAACTTTTTCAAGGTCTGAAAGGTTTCGCGCTCCGCCCGCGTAGACGGTGGGAATGGTGACTGTGTGGCCTAATAGCGTAACAAGTTCAGTGTCGATTCCCGCTTGTAGGCCTTCAACATCGGCGGCGTGAATCAAAAACTCGTCGCAGTGATTGGCGAGTTCTCGTAACGTTTTTTCGTTTACTTCGGTATCCGTTACCGTTTGCCAACGGTTGGTCGCAATAAACCAACTATTGTTTTTTCTACGACAACTTAAATCGAGCACTAAGTGCTGTTTTCCCACTTCTGCTGTGATGCGCTCTAACCGCTCCCACGAAAACTGACTATTCTCAAACAAATAAGAGGTTACGATAATATGGCTAGCGCCAGCACCTAGGTATGATGCCGCATTGTCAGCATTGATTCCACCACCAACTTGCAGGCCTTGTGGCCAAGTCTTTAATGCTAATTCCACTTGTTTTTGGTTGCCTTCGCCAAGTGCAATAACATGACCGCCCGTTAAATTGTGGTCACGATATAGCTGTGCATAGTGTGCAGCATCGTATTCGCTTACATAGTTTGTTTGTGCACCATCGGCGCTTAAGCTGCCACCAACAATTTGTTTAACTTTACCTTGATGTAAGTCGATGCAGGGGCGAAATTGAGTCACAGGGTTCTCCGATAAATATCTGTGCGGGTATTATGCCTCGTAAGCACAATGTACCCAATAAGCAATTTCTGTTTATTAATAAATTGACGACGATAATAGTGACCATGGGATGTTTTATCGATATAGACATTAGGTAGTCATGTAAAAAGTTGTGTGAGCAGGTGAAGTGCCGTTTGATGAGAGCCGCGTTATGGGGCTTGGAAGTTGAACGTGATGTCATTCTAACGTCATGAAACATTAACCGAGTTGTCATGTTCTTCCCGCAGCATGTATTTAGCAAATTTACATAGACAACTTTTGAGGAAATATCATGTCGCTAAATTGGATTCACCGTCTTGGCCTGAGTTTGGTCATGTTCGTTATGTTATTTTCAACTGCGCAAGCAGAAACCGTTAAACTGGCGGTAACCGACCTCGTCGGTCTTGAAGAACTGCAGCGTGAATTCGGCGCTTTCAAGGACACGCTTTCTGAAGCCACAGGCTACGATATCGAATTTCAACCGGTTACCAATCGCACTGCTGCAGTGGAGGCCTTGCGCTTTAATAAGGTTGACTTCGTTCTAACGGGCCCTGCCGAATATGTGGTGATGCAGAAGCGCGCCAAGGCGAAAATCGTAGCGGGCTTCTCTCGACCTGACTATTTTGCAGTGATCATTGCGATGGCTGAAGGCCCTTATAACAATGTTGGAAGTTTGAAAAATACCAAAATTGGTTTGGGGTCAGTTGGGTCTACCTCAAAGCATCTCGGCCCCATCCAGGCTTTGGCAGACGCAGGTTTGAATCCGTCAAAAGATGTTGAAACGGTTCACACAAAAATACCGATATTGTGGCAGTCACTGAAGAAGGGAGACGTTTCCGCCATTGGTATTAACCATCTGAAGTTCCTTTCTTTGCGAGACAAGGAAATGAAAAAGGGTGGCCTTCAGCCTGGCGCATTTCGTGTGATTGCACGGGGTCCAGATCTACCCAATGATGTATTGATGGCTGGCAATCATGTTAGTGACAAGATGTTGAAGACCATGAGAGAAGCTTTTGTAACGCATTCTGACCAACTGGTTGCTGCCATTCTGACTGGTGAGGATAATCAGAAATACTCGGGTATGCGTTTTATCACGGGGGTTAAGGACAGCGACTATAACTATGTGCGCTCCATGTATGCGACCGCTGGCTACCCGGAATATTCTGATTTCATCGGAGATTAGTATCGATGAACAGCTGTGCAGAATCTCTTACAATGCCTAGAAGTGTCTTAGCTACTACGAGTCAGCTTAAGGTTAGTGGGCTCGCCAAAAGATTCGACGGCTGTTCACAATCGGTATTTTCTGATGTTAATTTTACGATTTCTACCGGGCAGTCGGTTGCGTTGATTGGTGCCAATGGCGCTGGTAAAAGCACTCTGTTGCGCTGCTGTGCGCGTCTGATCGAGCCGGATGCAGGATCGATTATTCTTGATGGCGAGGCATTGTCTTCGAAATCTGGGAGTGAGCTCCGCAAGGCTCGTAACAGGGTAGGGTTTGTCTTTCAAAAACACTGCCTGGTACCACGCTTGTCAGCTTTAACCAATGTGCTGCACGGTAATCTGGCGCATCGTAGCGGCCCGCGTAACTGGTTGCAGGGTTTTGCAAGACAAGAAGATAGGGGTCGGGCTATGGACTGCCTGAACCAGGTTGGCATGGCTCATGTGGCGGACAAGCGTTGCGATCAGTTGTCAGGTGGACAGGCGCAGCGCGTAGCGATCGCCCGTGCCCTGATGCAGGATCCAAAAATGCTGTTTGCCGATGAACCGACCGCTAGTCTTGACCCCCAGTCAGGTGACGATATCATGGAGCTGTTTTCGAGCCTGGTGAAGGTAAGAGGGTTAACCTTGTTTTTCGTCTCTCATCATATTGAACATGCCTTGAACTATTCGGACCGTATTCTCGGTTTGCAGGAGCGTCAATTGCTGCTGGATACTCCAAGTCAATCAGAAAGCCTGCCTAGTCTACGAGCTTTTTATGCTTGAGCGCGGTGGGGAAACGGTTACATCTGCACATAAGGCCAATTTGTCTGTTATCGGAGACCAAATGCCTGTGCGCTTTGAGCGGCCCAGTTGGCTAAGCAATATCTTATGCGCGCTATTTCTGTTGTTTTTATTATGGTCTATGTCGAGTGCAGGGCTGTCTTTGTCCGACCTGCTCGAAGGGCTACCAAATATGGCGACTATTGCAGGTGAAATGGTACCGCCAGCGACTGATAGGGCCGGGCCCATGGCTAATGCGATATTGGTGACCTTCCAGATGGCCTTAGTCGGAACCGTCATTGGCATCCTCATCAGTATTCCTGTCGCCATGCTGATGGCACGTAATACCTCTCCTCACCCAATAGTGCGCCATGTGGCTCGCTCTGTCGTTAGCTTTTTTAGAACGGTTCCTGATTTGGCTTGGGCACTTTTTTTTGTTGCGTCGGTTGGGTTGGGAGCGTTCGCCGGCACTTTAACCATCATCATAGATACCATTGGTTTTTGCGCGCGTTTTTTCGCGGAGTCGATGGAAGAGGTTGATCCTGGCCCTTCGGAGGCATTAGCGTCTATCGGTGCCAGCCCTATCGACAGGATTGTTGTAGTGTTGCTGCCCAGTGCTATGCCGAGCTTTATTAATACTAGTCTGTTTTCTTTGGAAAAAGCGGTGCGCTCATCAGTGGTGCTGGGTTTGGTTGGTGCCGGCGGTATAGGTGCTGAGCTGGCGGTCTCGATGGAGATGTTTCGCTATGATCAGGCCGCCACGATAGTCATTATGATTTTCGTTCTGGTATTTGCGGTGGAACAATTCTCCTCTGTTATCCGCAATCGGCTGTTACGGCAGAATGTCTAGTCCACTAAGCGCACCTTCCCGAGCAACTTTTTGTTTAATATTCTCAATTTTGGAGTCATGAATGTCTTTGCAGTCCACTAATAGACCCTCGGAAGTAGCTGCGGCCAGCGTGGTTTTTGAAAACGTCAAGGTGTTGACTTCCCTAGGCTGGACTTCTTCCACTTCGCTCTGGATTCACGAAGGGAAAATACGTGCAGTGCATAGTGCTGAAGATAGTGAACCAGACTATTCGTTAACTCAACGAGTTGACGGCAGTGGCTGTTATATTTTGCCGGGTATTATAGATTTGCATGGGGATGCCTTTGAGCGCGATATTACTCCCCGAGCCGGCACTCATTTCCCATTGGATTTAGCTTTAGCAGCTAATGACGCCAACTTGATTGCAAACGGTATCACGACTTTTTATTACAGCATTACCGATGGTTTTGAGCCTGGGCCGAGAAGCCGAGATACGGTACGTGAGTTACTTATCGCGTTAGAAAAATTGATGCCACGATTTAGTTGTCACGCGCGTATTCATATTCGACATGAAACCGTGAATACAGAAAAACATGATGAGCTGCTGGAATGGCTCCGTCAGGGGAGGGTACACTTATTATCCTTGAACGATCATCTGCCCCCCTTGGATAATGACAAAAAAATACAGCGTTATCTGGCAGGCATGCGCAGGCGCGTTTCTATGACTGAGCCAGAGACCTCGGAATTCTTACAACGTTTGCAAGCCAATCGAGCGCTTGGCGAAATACAATTGGAAGAACTAGCCACGGTAGCACACCAGCAAGGTGTTGCTCTCGCCTCGCATGATGATGAAACACTTGATGATGTCGCTAGGTCTAAATCGTTGGGAATTGCGATTGCAGAGTTCCCGATGTGCGCGCAGACAGCCCGAGCCAGTCAACATGGTGGCGCTTCTGTTTTGATGGGCGCCCCAAACTTGGTAAGAGGTGGTTCCCATGTCGGTGCCATTTGCGTTAAAGCGGCGATCGAACAAGGTGTGGTCGACGTACTCTGCAGCGACTATCACTATCCTAGTCTGTTTCACGCACCGTTCATGATAGCGGCGATGAACTGTTTGTCGTTTAGCGAAGCGTGGAAGCTGGTTAGTGAAAACCCCGCCCTGGCTGCAGGCTTAGGGGCGACAAAAGGTAAGATTGAACCGGGTTATGACGCAGATTTTCTGATTTTGAGCGACCTTGATGGGTCTCCCTTGTCCTTGGAATCGACTTGGGTAAATGGGCAAATGGTGTATTCAAGGAAAGCTCCAAAAAAGCCATAACGCGACTTATAGTTGCTGGCTTATTCTGCTATTTTAAGTATGAGTGGAAAGGCGAAGCAGTCGTTCCGAGATGCAAAATGCAAGACTTGACCTCATACGTGCTAGGGGCGAAATTGAGTCACAGGGTTCTCCGATAAATACCTGTGCTGATATTAAGCCTCGTAAGAACAACGTACCCAATAAGCAATTTCTTTTTTATCTGAGATAATTACTGCGCTATCAATGACGTGTCTGTGCTGCGACATTGTGTCACTTCTAATACTTTTAATTCTAGATAGAATTCACCGCTGCCTAAAATCGTTATAAGGATAGATACGTGAAAAACTCAAAATCTAGCGTTACCACAATCCGTAATATATTGAGTGTTGCTGTGGCTTTTGCTATTCATTCAAAGGCTACTTACGCCGAAAATAACACGCTAGAAAACGTCAGTCAGATTGATCAACTAGACACCATCAGTGTTACCGCCAACAGAAGTGAAGAAGCCTCTATAGATGTCCCAGCAAGTATTAGTGTCGTAGACATTAAAACCATTGAGTTGGCTCAACCTAATTATCAGAAAGAGCTGCTCAACGGAGTTTCAGGTGTCAGGGTGACACAGACAGGCTCTTCGTTAGGGCACAAGACTAGTATCCGAATGCCGCTTAATACAGGGCCTTATTATTTATTTTTGCAGGACGGTATTCCGGTTCAGTCATCTGGGTTCTTCAATCATAATGGTCTAGCGTATACTAACTTTAGTTCCGCCGGTTCTGCTGAAGTGCTTAAAGGTGCCGGTACTGCGCTTTATGGGTCAGATGCAGTAGCGGCTACGATTAACATCATATCTAATGACCCGTCACAAATAGATGGCTATAAGATAAAAGCGGATACGGGTAGTGACGGTTTCTATAAACTGGGCGTTCAGGGTGGCGCACAGTTTTCTGAAGACTCCAGTGTTGGTGTAGCGCTCTCGCATGCCAAAAGTGATGGCTGGCGGGATCACACAAGCTCCGAAAGAACAGAAGCGACAGCCACGCACTTCATGACTATCGATGATAGCAACGTACTTAAGACGATACTGTCAGTTAATGCTACAGAGGCCGATATGGCAGGTAGCCTGATAGGGTTGGATGAACTTGAGAATAATCCCGAATCTGTAGGTGATATTGCTGATGCTTTAGATGCGGGAATGGAAGTGCAGCGCAAATTTGATTTTGCACGATTGAGTACAGAGTGGACCCACTTTGCTACAGACTCTGTAGAGCTAAGTACAATTGGTTACGTTCGCAGCAATCGCAATCAATATATTGCCACTTGGGAGAGAAATCTTCCGAAGAATGACAGTAAAGAACAGTCTCTGGGAGTGATGTTTAAGGCCGATATTGACCAAGAAAATATATTATGGACATTAGGTACGGATTTTGAGTTAACCAAAGCTAATCGTACTTATCAACAGTTATTCGACTATGTACCCAGTGGTTTCGGCTCTTCTGTGCCTGCTGGCGACATTTATGATTATGATGTTACTTATATTGCTCTATCTCCGTATGCTCAAGCTCAAATAGCTTTAACTGATAAATTGCAGCTGGGTGCAGGCCTACGCTATGACCAAAGTAAGTTTGATTACACCAATAACTTAGAAGACGGTCAGTATGCAGGCTCGGGTTACTCTCGTCCCAGCAGTGATAATGATCCCTCGTTTCATCATGCTAGTCCTAAATTGCATGTGGTTTATAACATCAACCACATGCAAAATGTTTATGCTCGATATGCGAATGGCTTTCGTATACCGCAAGCCTCACGTTTGTATTCGTTAAAAACCGACAATATTGACTTTGACCTAGGGCCCGAGGTGAGTGACACCTTTGAGGTGGGCTATAAACTAGCCACACTCGCTCACCGAATGGATTTATCGCTTTACTACATGACTATTGATGACACGATTGTTAGGCGCGAAGACAGCAGCGGCGACAGATATTATGTTAACGGTGGAAAAACTGAGCATCAAGGGGTTGAACTCTCTTGGTTGTATCAAATGAACGCTCAACTTGCGACTCGCATTGCTTATAGCTATTCCAAGCACGAATACGTGAACGATGAGGTTTACGGAGATAATGAGCAGGCTAATGCTCCTAATGATATCAGCAACTTTAAGCTGATTTACACCCCAAGCTATGTGCAGGGTTTGAGTGCTGAGTTGGAAGTAGCGTATGTCGGTGAGTACTGGTTAGACGATGATAATACTCGAACTTATGATGGCTATACCGTCGGCAATTTAAAAGCGATCTATCAGATTACCGATCAGCTTAAAGTAAATGCAAAAGTTAATAACCTTACCGACGAAGTGTATGCCGAAGATGCCAGCTTTAGCTATGGCAAAGAAAAATATACGCCTGCTGCTCCTCGTCAGTTATACGCAGGGATTGAATACAGTTTTTAGGATGATCTATGAAGTATGTTCTTTTGGCGTTAATGATGTTTTTTGCGCAGTTGTCTATGGCTGCGATAACACATGGTAATCATGGGGCTTCAAGGGCTAGTTTACTACCCTCATGTCAAGAATTAAATTCGTTGCCATCTCCCCATTGCGGCTTGGTGCCAACAACGGTGTGGGGTAAAGGGGCAAACGATGATGTAGACGTGCTTTATACGGTATTTAGTCAAAACGGTCATATCTACTTCACTACATCGGTAGACAAAGGGCAAACCTTTGAACCGCCAACCGTCGTTAATCGTACTCCTGAAGCTATCTATGATGATGGCGAAAATCGTCCCAAGATCATCGTAGGAGAAAAGGGAAAGGTTTTCGTTTCGTGGACCCATAAAACAGCGGGACGTTACTCGGGCGATGTTCGTTTTGCACGCTCTCTTGACGGCGGTAAGAGCTTTGACACCCCCATTACTGTTAACTCGAATAGAGCGTTGATCAGCCATCGTTTTGATTCCATGTCGATTGATAGTGAAGGGCGACTCTATCTTATTTGGATCGATAAACGAGACCTGTTAGTAGCAAAAAAGCAAAATCAGAAGTATCGAGGCGCGGCACTTTATTATGTAGTCTCTGAAGATTCTGGTGCGAGTTTTTCAGAAAACCGAAAACTAGTGGATAACAGCTGCGAGTGTTGCCGCATAGCGGTTGATCAAGATTATCAGGGGAATATTGTCGCTTTGTGGCGTCATGTATTTCCAGGCAATATACGTGATCATGCCATTGCTTATATTTCCCCCGATGAAACGCCAGCGAACAGTGCGTTGCTAAAAGCAACGAATGATGACTGGATGATCGAAGGCTGCCCCCATCATGGCCCCGATTTATCTATAGACTCACAAAACACTGCTCATATGGCTTGGTTTACACAAGGAGAAAAGCATAAGGGCTTGATGTATGGTCAGTATGATTTAGAAACACAAAGTACGCGATACGAGTTTGTAATAGACGCGTCCGCTGCCGCATCGAGACCACAAGTACAAGTCATGGGTAATACTGTTTATCTAATGTGGAAGCTGTTTGATGGAAAGGCGATGACCTTGAACATTCAACGATCTCTGGACGGAGGCAAAACCTGGAAAGGCCGTGAGTCAATAGCACGCACGCTTAATGGTTCTGATCACCCTGACTGGGTAACCTCTCAATCAAAACTATATGCCGTATGGCATACCCAGTCAGAGGGACTTCGCTTATTTGAGATTGTGCAATGAAACTTCATTACCTATCAAAAATCAAAACGGTTATGGGCCTTGTATTCGCAGCTTATTGCGGGATGCTTCATGCAGCCTCTGAAGATGTTCAGTTAAAAATGTTTGGCTCAGATAGCCTTGTTGATATTACATCAGCAAAATCAGGTCAGCCTTTCATGATGGTGTTATGGTCTATAGACTGTCCGCCTTGTATAAAAGAGTTATCGCTTTTCAGAGATTTTCAGCCGCAACTATCAAAAAAAAATATCGTGCTTATTTCTATTGATGGTTCGGAACCGGTTTCGGTTATACAACAGGTTTTGGCTGATCATCAGCTTGGAGAGTTAGATCAGTGGATCTTCTCAGGTGAAATGGTCGAGCGCCTTCGCTATGCGATTGACCCTGAGTGGTATGGAGAGCTGCCTCGAACTTATTTTTATGAGCGTGAAGGGAATAGAGTAGCGCATAGCGGAATGCTGACTGAAAAAATACTCACAGAGTGGCTGCAATATTCTGAGTCTTTGCCAAAGGCCGTAAGTAAGTGAATGAAATATTCGTCTGGTATTCGTAGAGGTTTTCTCGCATCCCTAATTATTCACGGAGCAGTGGTTGCGGGAGGGTTTCTATCAGCAGATAGCCGCGATAAATTAGTAGCCAATAAAATTGAATTCCATTTAACTATTCAACAGCAGGATCAAAGCGACAAACTGAAAGAAACACCCAAGCAAGAGAACGCTTTAGTCGCCATTCCTGAACGTGAAACTATACCTAAGTCGATACCCAAAGTATTACCTGTTGTCGAAACTAAGTCTAAGGTTGAACCTAAACCGTTACTTGATAAACCGTTACTTGATAAACCGTTACTTGATAAACCTTTGCTTGAACCTGGGTTAGTCGTAAAAAAGAAGCCGGAAATAGCGCAAGCCCCGTCTATTGATAAGAAAGCGGAATCAATACCAGAGTTATTAGCTCAGGAGATTATTCCGCCTGATGTTGTAGCAGAAATCGAACAAGTAGAGGCTATCGAATCGCAAGAAGTGGTGGATCAAAAAAAAATAGATGCCCTTGTCGAAGCCGAAATTAATTATCGCAATGAAATTATTCGTTTAATAGAAAGTAAAAAATATTATCCAAAGCGATTACAAAAAATGCGCAAAGAGGGTGACGTATTGGTCGCTTTTACGCTTAACAGGAATGGAAGCGTAAAAGGAGTAGAAGTGCTCAACGTAAAAGGGTCTTCATTATTTAAAAAGGCAGCACTAAAGGCTATTCAATCGGCGGCCTTATTCCCATCATTTCCCCAAGAAAGTTCACGAGAAACGTGGTCATTTAAAGTCCCTTTAAGTTATCGGCTTCTTCGTTCTTGATAGATATTTGATAACAACACTTCAAGTTGGATGTGTATCTCAAAGACCTTAGACCTAAACTCGCTACACTTGAATCAGGTGAAGCTTTATTTCTAAACATTAATGGTCAACGAATCAACGTCAAAAAGCTTACTCAAATTTATGCTCAAGTGACGATGAATGACTTAAGTCGGGTTTATAAAGAAACGCATCCTGCAGCGAAATCTAATATAAATAACTTATAGGTTATATTTAGGATTAGTAAAAAATGAAAAGGTTATTTTTTGTATGCGGAAGGCCGTATTTTGATCAGTATGTTGGTTTTTTAGGATAAAGATTATTCGCTAAGTACTAATTCAAACAACTTCCTGATAGCCTGATTAAGCTCATTAAACGGAAGAAGGCCCTCAAAGGGCCTTATCTTGGGTAAGCACATTGATCGTTAGAGTTTCTAACTTCTTGGCAATATTACTTCCCAATCAAGCTCTGCCCACAAACCCTTAGAATATTACCGTTCACACCTTGCGAAGCAGGGCTAGAGAAGAAGGCTATTGCTTCTGCTACATCTTCAGGCTGGCCGCCTTGGTTAAGCGAATTCATGCGTCTGCCAGCTTCTCTGATCATAAATGGAATGGCGGCGGTCATCTGGGTTTCAATAAAACCGGGCGCTACTGCATTGATGGTGATGCCACCTTTAAGCTGTTTGCTTAATGACTCAACATAACCGATGACACCTGATTTTGAGGCTGCATAGTTACTTTGGCCCACGTTACCGGCGATACCGCTAATGGACGATACGCAGACGATACGGGCGTTTTTATTGAATACCTCGTTAGCAAACAATGCGTCGTTGATACGCTCTTCTGAAGACAGGTTGATATCGACTAATAAATCCCAAAAATGCTCTGGCATTCTACCTAATGTTTTATCGCGAGTGATGCCGGCGTTATGAACGATGATGTCTAGGCCGTCAAATTGTTTTTCAAAGTGAGCAGAAATAACCTCTGGTGCTACAGGTGTTGTAATGTCTAATGCGAGTGTTGTACCGCCGATATTTGCGGCAACTGATTCGAGTGCGTCTTTTGCCTGTGGAACATCTAGGCAAACGACCTTAGCACCGTCCCGTGACAGTGTTTTAGCAATGGCTTCACCAATTCCTCTGGAGGCCCCGGTAACCAGCGCAACTTTGCCTTTAAGCGGGCTATTCCAATCGAGTGATGCTCTTGACTTAGCCGCTTTTGAAACAGATAACGTTTGGCCTGATACGTATGCAGAACGAGGTGATAGGCAGAAGCGTAAAGGTGATTCAATATGGCTTTCTGAACCTGGTATTGCGTAAATCACCTGAGCAGTAATACCTTTTTTGCCGGTTTCTTTTGCCACACTACGAATAAAACCTTCTAGTGCTTTCTGTGACGCAGCCATAGCGGGAGTTCTGCAAGAAGAGGGCTCGGTACCGACAATCACTATTCGGCCACACTTGGCCACGTTACGAATAATAGGGTGAAAGAACGTGTAAACAGCTTTAAGGTCTTCTGTAGTAGAAATGCCGGTTGCATCAAATACCAGTGCTTTAAAACGTCTTTGCTCATCAATAGCATCTGATTTTAGTGAATATACTTTAGTCTTGGATTTGATGTCGCCAGCCGTTACCAGTGATTTAGCATCAAGCGCGAATAAACTAGCGGTACTAGCACCTAGAACGGTACAAATAGTCTCTAATGCGCTGCCACCCGGAGCTCCGCTCAGCAAAACATCCCCTTCTAGAAATGGGGCATCAGGCCGACTTTGCCTTTCTAGTATGACTGGAGCTGGTAGATTAAGCGCGCTAACAACTGAGCGGCCTACAGGGGAGTTTGAAACCTTATGATACAAGTCGGACATACTGTATCCCTTATAGTTAGGTGCTATATGAGGCCCCCTGAAATCGACTTGTTCTTTGACTCAGGCTCGAAAAATTTAAATTTAGGCTTACATTGTGACGTCTATCTAATCAAAATAAAACAGTTGTTTGATTGACCTGCCGCGAACTGCTTATTGTCAGTTGCGCCAATGTCAAAGATTTGAACAGATGTACAGTGGCTATAGATGAATCATCGTGGCAGCTCAAGGTACTTAATAATTTTCACCACATTGTCACACTATTTTTAACAAGGACTATTTTAATGACTGCACAAACCGTTCGTAAAGTGGCTATTATTGGTGGAAACCGAATTCCTTTTGCTCGTTCCAATACCGTGTACTCAAAGCTGGGGAATCAAGAACTATTAACCGCTGCTTTGCGTGGTTTGGTTGATCGTTACAACCTGCAAGGCGAAAGGCTTGGCGAAGTCGCCGCAGGGGCGGTTGTTAAGCATTCAAGAGATTTTAACTTGGCGCGTGAGAGTACCCTAAGTTCAGGTTTGTCGCCAGAAACGCCTGCTTATGATGTACAGCAAGCATGTGGAACGGGCCTAGAAGCGGCGGTATTAGTGGCTAACAAAATTGCATTGGGTCAGATTGAATGCGGTATTGCCGGTGGATCAGATACTACGTCAGATGCGCCCATTGTGTTGAGTGACGGGTTGCGTGAAATATTACTCGACCTGAACCGCGCTAAAACCAATGGGGACCGCTTGAAGGCTATCTCGCGCTTTCGCCCTAGTTTCTTAGCGCCACTACTGCCTGAGAATGGTGAGCCTCGTACAGGGTTGTCGATGGGAGATCACTGCCAGATTACCGCGCATGAGTGGCAAATACCTCGTGAAGAGCAAGATCAATTGGCGTGGAATAGCCATCAGAACCTGAATAAAGCCTATGAAGAAGGGTTCTTTGACGACCAGATCACTCCGTTAGCCGGGCTTGAAAAAGATAATATTTTGCGTGCAGATACTACATTGGAAAAACTAGCCTCTTTAAAGCCTTGTTTTGATCGTGAAAAAGGCACCATGACGGCGGGTAATAGTACTAACTTAACGGATGGGGCATCTTGTGTTCTGTTGGCGAGTGAAGAGTGGGCAAAAGAGCGTGGACTGCCTGTTCGTGCTTACTTAACTTTCTCTGAAGTCGCCGCTGTTGATTTTGTTGATAACAAAGAAGGCTTGTTGATGGCGCCTGCTTACGCGGTACCTAGAATGCTTGAAAAAGCAGGTCTGACGTTACAGGATTTTGATTTCTATGAAATTCATGAAGCTTTTGCCGCGCAAGTATTATCAACCCTAAAAGCATGGGAAGATGAGCGCTTTTGTAAAGAAAAATTAGGTTTGAAGAAAGCGTTAGGGTCAATTGACCGCAGCAATATGAACGTAAAAGGCAGTAGCTTGGCGATAGGGCACCCGTTTGCCGCGACTGGTGGGCGTATTATTTCTACTCTTGCGAAGCTACTTGAAGAGAAAGGCTCAGGTCGTGGCTTGGTTTCTATCTGTGCTGCGGGTGGTCAAGGTATTACGGCGATCATTGAGCGTTAATATTTTGCAGTTGTTTTATTGTTGATTGCGCACCAAACTATTCATTTGGTTTTAACGCTATCGATTATATTTATAGTTTTATATAAAAATAATCAATTCGATTTATTATCTGTTACGCCGTAGACTCTTTATTATCATAAAGCTTGTTGGGTTTAATTGTTATCTAAGACGTTTCTAGTTAACGCCATTCCCGCGAAAGCGGGATTCATATTATCAAGAACATTGGACCCCCGCTTTCGCGAGGGTGACGGAGCAATAATAAGCTAGAGCTTCTCTATCTACCCGCACGCATCGTTAATATATTGGAGTGATGAATGAATAATCCGTTAGGCGTACTGTTCTCTTCTTTTTCAAATAAGTCACTTAAGCTAAACAACCGTGTGGCCATGGCGCCGATGACGCGAACGTTCTCTCCTGGTTATATTCCTGGGCCTCAGGTAGCTGCTTATTATCGACGTAGAGCAGAAGCAGGGGTTGGGCTTATTATTACCGAAGGTACGACCGTTCCCCATAAAGCAGCGAATGGCTATGAGCGAGTGCCTGCGATGCACGGTGAGGCGTCATTGGTTGGTTGGAAGCATGTTGTTGATGAAGTACATGCAGCTGGTGGGCAGATTATTCCTCAACTCTGGCATGTAGGCGCCGTGCGAAAAGCGGGTGTTGGCCCCGATAAAGATGTGCCGGGGTACAGTCCTTCAGGTTTGTTTAAACCGGGTAAAGAAACCGGTACCGCGATGTCTAAAGATGACATTAAAGACGTGATTGGGGCGTTTGCTCAGGCCGCTTTAAATGCAAAAAATGTCGGTTTTGACGGAGTTGAGATTCATGGTGCCCATGGTTATTTAATTGATCAGTTTTTCTGGGAAGGAACTAATCAACGAGATGATGAATACGGGGGCTCATTAGAAAACCGTGTTCGTTTTGGTGTTGATATTGTTAAAGCGGTACGCGCAGCAGTAGGGGAAGATTTCTCTATCGTGTTTCGCTTTTCTCAGTGGAAGCAGCAAGACTATGGTGCACGATTGGCACAAACACCTGAAGCGTTAGAGCAATTTCTTAAACCACTAAGCGATGCGGGTGTAGATATTTTCCATGCCAGTACGCGTCGTTTTTGGGAACCAGAATTTGAAGGCTCTGAACTAAACCTAGCAGGTTGGACCAAAAAACTAACCGGTAAACCGACTATTACAGTGGGTAGTGTTGGTATGGATGGTGATTTTGTTGGCGACGGAAACTTTGATATGCGTAACTCCGCAAACCCCACGGGTGTTGATAAGCTGGTAGCTAGGATGAATAATGACGAGTTCGACTTAGTGGCCGTAGGTCGTGCGCTTTTGGTTGACCCTGAGTGGTTACAAAAAGTGAAGAGCAACACGCTTGAAGAGATTAAACCCTACACTAAAGAAGCCTTGATGACCCTCAGCTAGAGCCTACTAAAGATTAAAAATAACTAAGTGGGCATATCTTGTATGAGATTATGTTCACTTATTTCTCGTTAGGTATTACTATTCTCGATTAAAACCTCTTATTGTTCTGCATCTTTGCTATAGTTCAGTGTAAGAATCACTCGTAACTTACTGACATTTAAACGCAAGCCAATACAACTATTAAACGCAAAGCTAATATAACTATTAAACGCAAAGCTAATATAACTATGCAGCCAGATATGCCAGATTCCCTAGACGCTAATCATTACGTTCCTCAGAAGGAACCAGAGTTTTCCAGAGATAGTCAGTATTACGCCCAGCAATTGATTGATGTGCTGCAGAAGCGTAATCGCTTTATGGGCGGTATGTTGGCGTTGCTATTAATTGTGTCGGTTGCTACCGCTTTCGGTGCATTCAAGTTTTATTTAGACCACCAGTCGGCTGTGAAAAATGTATCTAGTTTACAAAGTGAAGAAGGGGTTTTACTGCAAACCATTGATGCGCTTCAACAAAATTTAGATGCTTTGGAATCGCAGCATAGTGAATTGGCAGAAACCGCTACGCTTACCGAGAAGCAATTAAGTGCCTCTTCTTCAAAGCTCATGACCACCCACCAAATGGTTGAAGCCCTCAAAACAAACCTTGATTTGGTTAAAGCCCAGAATGAACAGTTGCAGCATGAAAATACTATTATTCGTTCTGCCCTTGATACCACCGCATCAGGAGAAGAAAGAACACTCGCGTTGATCGATGAGAAAGAAAAAGCGATGAAAAAACAAATGGAGCAGTTGAAGTTTAATCAATCGCAAAATGTTGAATTAAAAAAAGAAGTGACTAATAGAAAAAATGCTTTTGACGCACTGAGCAAACGCTACCAAAACATCAAAGGCGATATCTTTTCGCTTGAGCAGACACTCACTCAGTCAAATGATCAGCTCGTTCATAAAAACAAAGAACTCAAGCGACTACAGATGCAGTCAGTTGAGCAAAAGAACGAAATAAATCGATTAAAAAAAGAGTATGAGACGCTTAAGGCAAGCCTTCGAAGCGCCGTTCAACCTATTGCGCCAAAGTTTGGCCCTGTGGCCGGTAAGGCTGAGATTAAGCCAACTGAAGAAAAACGCAAGGTTGCTCCATTAACGTCTAGTGATAGCAATACGCTGGATGTTCCGGATCAGATTATTCTCGATCTCAATTAAAATAAGAGAACACTTCTCATGGCAAAAACAGTATTGATCACCGGCGCTAGTTCTGGCATTGGCGAAGGCATGGCAAAAGAGTTCGCAAAACGAGGTTATAATTTGGCATTGGCTGCCCGTCGAAAGGAATCACTCGATCAACTCGCTATCGAGATGACTCAGCGATACCCTGGGCAGCGTGTTGAAACGATTAAGCTCGATGTAACGGATGTGGCTGCAGTGCAGGAGACCATTCCTGCGTTAGCTAACTTATTCGGTGTGCTAGATATTGTTGTAGCCAATGCAGGTGTTGGAGGCGGAGGGACTATTGGAAGTGATAAGTTTGATGAAGATGCTTCCATCATTCAAACGAATATCCTAGGCGCTATGGCGACCATTGATGCGGCTGTAAAATTGTTTAAAAAACAAAACAGCGGGCAAATCGTTGGTATTGCATCTGTTGCTGCATTTAGAGGGCTGCCAGGTGCGAGTGTTTATTGTGCGTCTAAAGCTGCAGTAGCGACTTATATGGATGCCTTGCAGTTAGAGCTTCATCAGACCCCCATTAATGTTACTTGCCTTTACCCTGGCTATATTGATACCCCTATCAACAATAAGATGAAGAGTCGTCCGTTTCTCATTGATGTTGGGAAAGGTTCTCGTATTTTGGTTGATTTGATCGAGAGGAAGGTTAAGACATCAACGGTTCCAGTTTACCCATGGAATGTAGTAGGGCGATTATTAAAAGTTATCCCTCAATCTTTGCTGGCTGGACGTGTTTAGGTTTGATTAGGTTTACGCAATACCTTGATGGCGATTATATTGGTTTAAGAACGACATAAATGCGGTATCGGGCTTCGAAGGACTCACCAAGAAGCCTTGAATATACTCACAACTACACTGTTGCAAAAATAGACGTTGTTCCTGATTTTCAACGCCTTCGGCAATCACCTTTAGTTTCAAGCTTTTCGCCAATGATATAATCGCCAGCGTAATGGCTGTATCATTAGTGTTGTGCAAAATATCATCGATAAACGATCGGTCAATCTTTAGATTATCAACTGGCAATTTACTTAAATATGAGAGCGACGAATAGCCAGTACCAAAATCATCAATAGAGACGCGCGAGCCTAGTTTTTTAAGTGCATTTAAAGTCTGAATACAGCGTTCCATTTCATTCATTAAGGTGTTTTCGGTGACCTCAAAGCAGATAGACTTCGCCGGAACTTGATATTGATTGAGAAACCCTTTGATTTTTTCTAATAGAAAATTTTGCTTCAAAATCGCCGGCGATAGATTTAAAGCTACTGAGAAATCGTCATCAAACTGGTGCTGTGATTTAGCAACGAACTGGCATACCGATTCGATGACAAACAAACTCAAGGGGAATATAAGCCCTGTACTCTCAGCGATAGGGATAAACTCCGCTGGCGATACCTTACCAAGATCTGGATGACTCCATCTTATTAATGCTTCTGCGCCCACTATATGGTCGGTTTTTAGGTCTACCACGGGTTGATACTCGACGTGGAGTTGATTTTTTTTAAGGGCGTATCGTAATGCATTTGCCAGTGTGTGCTTTCTGGCCACGATTGAGTTGATTCGTTCCTCATAAAAATAGTAGGAGTTTTTGCCGCGATCCTTAGCTTGATACATGGCGCTATCGGCGGCCTTTAAGAGTTCAATCGACGAACGTGCATCATCAGGGAAAACCGCAATGCCGATGCTGGCGGAGGCAGTGATGATGTTATCCATAATGCTGAATTCTTGGGCTATTGAGGTGATACACTTGTCTGCCACATTAGCCAGATCTGTTTTGGAATCAAAATCTGTCAGGATGACGACAAACTCGTCGCCGCCGAGGCGCGCCAACGTGTCACCTTCTCGAAGCGCATTGCCTAGGTTCTTGCTGACTTCAATAAGCAGAATATCGCCAGCGTTATGACCGAGGAAATCATTAACATCTTTGAAATTGTCGAGATCGATAAACATCAGAGCGAGTTTATTCTTTCGGCGCCCGGTTTTGGCGATAGCTTGTGTTAAGCGGTCGAGGCAGAGTGCGCGGTTGGGAAGCCGAGTGAGTGAATCGTAGTTAGCTAAAACGTGCATCTCTTTAATCGCATGATTACGTTCGACCAAACGTTGTTCCATTGCTTCCAGCATCTGGTTAAACGAGTGGCTTAGACTGCCTATTTCATCTTGAGTGGTAACTGGCACTCTAAAGTCATAGTTCTCTGCATTACAGACCTGTTTAGTCGCTGCTTCCAAGTCAAGAATTGGGCTCGATATATAGGCTTGTAAGCGCTTTGCGAGGAAATAACTAAAGGCGATAGAGAGTAAAGTGAAGATCAACGCCCAATAAACGAATGTTCGAACACTGCTATAAAATGGTGCGAGTGATACTTTAAAGACAACCACACCTAACTCTTCACCGGATATATCAAGCATGGGTTGTGTGACCCATAGCCATTGATTTCCCCATACACTTTTGCTTGCTTGGCAGGATCCGTTATCGATTATTTCACCGCCTCCTGCGTCAACTTGAATAATTTTACGTGGGTCAATGTCACAGATAGCGCTGGTGTGAGCACTGGGTATTAGTACATCGTCAAGAATACGTTTTAGGTCATCATGAAAATTGAGTGCAACAGGAACCTGACTATAGCTAGCGACCAGTTTGGCTTCTTTTTCTACGACTTCAATTAAACTGCTTTTGTGTTCGTTGTAGTAAGACAGCGTAATGCCCACAAAACCGAACATCAATGTGACAGAGGTTACTAGTGTCATAATGAGTGTTAGTTTGTTTTTGAGGGTAAGTTTTTGAAGCATAGTTAGGTCACTTTACGATTTTTGCATAACGAAATAGTTGTGTACTGACTTCAAACCCTGCTTTATCCAGTGATTTCTTATTTAACTCAAAGGCAACATTTTCGCCTCGTTCAAAAAAGTTAATATGGACACCTTGTTCGCCAAAGCCGCTGTTTGAACTAATCGTCAGCACCCCTAATGCTTGAGCACTTTCTAGTAAAGGTGTAGTTAAATTGTTTGAAGAGGCTGCTACATACACAAGATCACAATCACTTAAGTCGGATGAATCAATGTTGATAATCGTCGCCCCTTTTCCTTTAATGACTTTGCCAGAAAAAATATCCTCAAATTGTTTGACCAATGAACGGGATTTATAAATGCAGATATTAAATGTCGAACTTGAATCCCACTGATGACGGTCAGGCCATTTGATTAGGTGGGTGAAATTTTTGATTAACGCTGCTTGAACGTTAATGGGGGTGATGGCTAATTTAGCAAAGGAAAAAGGGCTGCAGATGATGAGGGTCGCGAGCAATACTCGTAACCTTGTACTAATAATATGACGGTTATCAGACACCACGTTAACCCTTTAAGTAACTTGACGTTCGATATAATGGTAAAAATCATTTAATAGCGTTGGCATGGCAGCAATATCCTCTTGAATTGATTGACGACTAAAATAATAGACGGCTCGTTGGCCGTGGTAGTCCGTGAGCTCGCTGACTTGGTGAAACCTGACCCCTAGCATTGATAGGCTGCTGATTAAGCGAGGTTCCGTGGCGACAAAAATCTGTTTTTTGCTACTGGCTAAAAATAGCGCTCCGGCAGCCAAATATAGACTGGGTGCGATATATGGAAATCGGCGGGTTTGTTCTATCTCTTTGTTGCTGACTTTCAAATTGCCGGCTAGACCGTCTTTTGATGACTGCTCTCCGGGGCGACGTCTGAACTCAGACACAACCGCGACTCTTGATATCTCGCAAACATCATCGGGGTTAATAGCACTAGGGTCCACTTGGTCGCGGTAAAGAGACCCTGCACAGTGGGTAATGAAGGGGAGTGTCATCTCTTTATTGGTTTCAGGTAACGATATGACCCGAATACACCCCACGTTCTTGCCAGATACCTTATGGGTAAGTAGGCAGTGGTTGGAATACCGGTCGAACTCGTCCCGCTCTTGTCCGTGGTGACTGGGTAGGTCAAACCCGAACTCTTTACAGTACACGCCGTATCGTATCTTATAGACATCTTTTAGAACATCAGGACTTTCTGCTCGCTGAATATTAAAGTACTGCTTAAACCCTTGTATAAGAACGTTGCTTGAATCCTCACTCGGGATAGCTGAACTCATGAGTATTTCTCCATATTTGTTCGGGCTAATGTGGTATCAATGCTTATATCGCAGTGTCATCGCTGCATCAAAATCAATATCTGGCACACCGTTATAACTGTTAGAAAGAGACGGTAATGTGTTATCTCTATCAAATATGTTTCTTAACGCCAAACTCACCTCCCAGTGCTCTTTAAACGATTTATTGACGGTTAAATCTGTTCTAAAATAGGCTGGTGCATCTGTTTTAGCAAAAGGCGGTAGCGCTTGATCGCCAGTATAAACGTGGTCGTGATAACGGTTGGTAACAAATAATTCGATTTGTTGAACGGGCCAGCTATATCCAATACCTACATTAACAATTAGCTTTGGGAATACACTATTCCATTGACCTGTCTCGGTAGTTTCACTATAAATATAGGATGCACTGGTTTCGAACAGCCAGCGATCTAATTGGCTTCTTAATGTAATCTCACTGCCATCTGATTCGCTCTCGCCTGAGTTTTTATATTTTGACGGAATCCCTCCTTGATTGAATGGCACTACTACAATTCGGTCATTCCATTGGTTGTGAAACAGTATCCATTCTACCTCCCAGTTCTCCGCGCTTTTAACAAAACCCAATTCAATATTTTGCATAGTCTCAGGCTTGAGGTCGGCGGACGCTTGAACAAAAGCGGAGCCTTTCAGCTCAATGGCAGATGGGGCTCGAAATGCTTCGCTATAGATTAGTTTCAGCGCAATACTTTCAACGGGTTGAAATATCATGCCAAGACGAGGGCTGAATTCACTGCCAAAGGTGTTGTAGTGATCGTATCGGCCGCCCCATATAGCATTCCATTGGGCAGCGACTTTAGTATTTGCATCCACGGAGAGACCAAAAATGGATTGATTGGTATCACTGTAATCAACTCGGTTGAATGGTATCATCACTCCACTATTTTGGTTGATGCGTGCTTGACTGTTGCTATCCACTTCTGCCTTTTCGTAGCTGGTCTCCAATGACCAGCGTGTTGCGATTGAATCTATTTCTTGACGTAGTATCACCGAAAGACCCCCTCTGTTTTCACCATATTCCGTTGTTTGTAGGAGTGCGTCGGTGAAAAAGGGGATTAGAACTTCTTGGCTATGCTCCATCTGCCAGTAATATAACTTTGCTTCTAGGTCAATGTCGTAGGCTAACGGGTAGTTGTAGCCTAGGCGGGCCATGGCTAAACGCCCATCATGCCCGCCCCGGTCACGATCAAATGAAGGAAATGATGCATTACCCCCACCTTGAAAATCATCAAAGTCATTTCCGGAGTAATAAAGGCTTGCGCTGAAACCTCTATCATCACTTGTACCCTGAAGTAGGTGAACGATCGCCGTTTGTGAATCCCAGTTTAGTTCTCGCTGATCCGAGTGGATAGAACCGTCAACAGGGGATTGATAATCAAAGGTACTGTTTTGATTCCCTTCTTGGGACGCCGAGAGTGAGAGTCCTAGTAGCCAATCGTCACTTAATACATAGCTCGATTGAAGGCTGCCATGGTAGTAATCATTTTGTCCTGTTGAAAACTCTAATTGCTCTTTGCCACTGTTGGGCTGCCATGTTTTATAGGATACAGAAGAGTGAAACGAGTCACTGCCATATAGTGTGGAGCTTGGCCCCCTTACTAGCTCAATTCTATCGAGTGTTGCCAGTTCAATGTTATCAACTGAAAACGCATCGGAGCCAAAAACAAAGCTATTAATGGGTACATCATCTAGTAAGGTCGCTTTTCCCTTCACGGTTCCCGTACCATAGCCTCGTACTTGAATGGAATTCCCACCTGTCGGTAGAGGCATTATCATTACACCGGATAGGTGTTGAAAGGCGTCAGAGGTGCGGCGAGCGGCGCGTTTTTCCCAGTCATTTCGGTTGATAACACTCACGCTACTGGGGGTGGTTAAAGTAGACTCGGAAAAACGGGAGGAAGAGGTTATTTGAACTTTAAGCAGTTGCTCTATATCCATTGCCCAAAGGTCTTCCTCATCCGAAGCCTCGTTTGCGTGTACAAACGAGGCGGACAAGCCGATTAGGCAGCTAAAGGCAGTAATATTTCGGTATCTCATAACGAAAAAATCACCATTGTCACTTCAGAAGAAGTGCATCCATAAATCATCATCTCACTGTGAAATAAGCTTAGTAGCCTTTTGGTAATTAACAAGGATCAAAAGGGCAGAGGGCTGCTAAGGGAATCCCGCATTTTAGAAGGGGAAGGCACCTCGTCTAGTACCATTTATCTGAAGAATGCTGCATCAATCTAGCATAATGAATTTTTAGAACATTAACTGCTGCGTAGACCTCGCGTTAACGCAGATAAACGGTAACATTATAGTGAAACAGCAGGGTCAGTTAGACGGTGAGGCTTTTCTATAAACTCGATGATTTTCTGCTGCAAGGTGTTGTAAAAAGGGTTATAGCGAAGCCGAAGCATATCGCTGGCTGAAATATTCAGTAATCCTTTTTCTCCCTTTGTTTCCAGTCGACCTATTTGAAGCCCGTTTGAGTTTTCTGGTATTGAGCCATAGAACGAATCAGTTGGAGCAAAGGGAAGTGCGACATGTGATAACGAATAAACGTGGCGAGGCCAGATCATATCAGTGGGCGCAAATGTACTCTCCTGCTCTGATCTTAGCCACTTGTGAGCCACCAGTTGATCTGTGTCGGTTGATTGGTCGCTATAAAGTGTTAGGTTAAATTTCAGTGTACCGTTGTCTAATAGGTGTCCGTAGTCTTCTATAGGGTCTTTTTTAATAAACGGTGTATAGCTTTCATTTCGGTTGATATCGAAAATGACTAGCTCATTGTCAGGGTTATCTATCTGATCGAATAGGTTGTTAACAACGGCTTGAGTCGAAACCGTGGCATCTATGACGGACATCAGTGCGATTGTTCTGGGGAACTCTCCGTTCTGGCCTGCGTTATTTAGCTGTAATAGCTGTTCATTGATGGCTTGTGTCAAACGATACATTTGGTCGCCAGCATTCACAGCGAATGAGTTGTATTTGTAAGGGTCATATTCTGGTCCGATACTATTCCACGCAAGCTTTTCTAGCCCAGGGATAACCGATAATCGAGACTGCCAAACCGCGAGAGAGGCTACACTTGAGACGCCAATAGCAGGGGAGATTAAAGCCAGTGTATTAACCTGTGGAAGCGTTCGGTCACGCAATGCGGTTAATGAGTAGTTGACGGCTTGGGCAGCCCCCATAGAATACCCGACTATGGATATGGGGGCTTCGTCTGCTATATTCTGGCTGACATGGTGAGCCGCTAACTTTACCGCTGCCGCCATATCTTGCCAGCTCGCATGAATGAGCCCTGAAGGCGCGGTGCCATGCCCAGGCATCCTAAGCCCTAGTACATAGTAACCTTGGCTAAATAGTGTATTGGCAAGTTTTCGTAAACTGTAGGGGGAGTCTGACAATCCATGTACCAGTAGCACTCCTCCACGAGGTTGCTCGGGTTTTAATATAAAGCTACGATTCCAGTTTTTGGGATAATTAACCGGGTCCGCTAAGCTGCCACTATCAAAACGGTTAAGCGCATTTCGCGGGCTGGATGATGTCAGTTGATAAACTTCATGCTCAAGCTGACTGAACAGCGTGTTTTCTAATGCTAGATAATCATCAAACGTCTTAATGTGAGCTTGGTGCTGAACTGTGAACTCTTCATCCAAGTGAACGGTATGCCACAGGTTTAGGTCGGGGCGGTTGTTCATCAGGTAGATATATAGAATTGTGGCGCCGATTAAACTGCTCACAACCACTTGTATCGTTTTTAACGTAACGGCCTTCAACGCATGTAATAGCTTTTTTTTCACACTGACTGTCCTTTTATAACGCTACCAACAGATTGAGTATAGTGTTACTGAGATTGCTGAAAGCAAAGATGCTAAAGAGTTGGTTGACGCGTATTCTGACTATCTTTGCTAACGAATAGCCCCTCGCAGAATCGCAAGCCATCGCCATAACCTCAGCATATCGGCCAATGCTGCTGCGACATAAGTAAACGCCGCGGCACGCAGTACACTCTTAACGGCGGCTTCCTGTTTTGCATTGATATAATTCCCTTCAATGAGTATAGGAAGCGCTTTGTTAAAGCTCGCATCCCACTCTAACGGTAACACAATCAATTGAACAAACACTGCCGCTAACATACCCAGTGCGCCGACCAGTGCAGTTAGCAGTGCTGCATGAGGGACTTTAAATATAGCGGTTATTAAGGGGATAGAGAACAGTATACCAATGGATACTTTTTCAATTACTGTGGCCAAAGGTGTGTATCGTTTTCTGAGGCGGGTAATATTTTCTTTTCGGTAGAATTGTATTGCATGACCCACTTCATGAGCCGCTATCGCAATGGCGGTTAATGACCTTCCATTAAAAACAGAAGGAGATAACCGAACTTTTTTATCTGCATCATCGTAATGGTCACTATTGGGGGTTGTTTGTTCGGCTTCAACGCCTTTAATTTCAAATTGTCTGATCAAATGCACGGCTAACTCGCCACCCGTACCGGGTAAGCTTGGGAGTTCGGTTGCATGCTTTTTCATTACATGCCGAATCCACATTTGAGGGCCGAATATTAATAGACACAGAATAGTGATACCGAGAATAACGATCACGAATAAACTCTTTTGAGATAATAGGGTAAAACAGTTTAACCAATTTCAGTTTAAAAGTGGCAGTGAATGCTTAAGATTTCTATGAATATTAGCGATAGCTTATTGTTGTGTTTCATCAATCTAGCATCAATGGATACACAGAAATAAACTGTTACTCAGCTATGGCGTTATGGCGGATGGGATGAGTTATCGACGTAAAGCATTGGGCAAAGAACAAGCATATTGCCTATACTCTATGATAGATAGAAGGCAATAGTTGCGCTGTATATGGAAGGTAATAGGGATCTTAAATGCTCACAAGATTAGAATCGAAGCGAATGATAAACGCAAAATGGCTTTGTACCCAACGATGAGCACTCAAGAAGCTGAGGGAATTGCAGATTACGGCAAACTAGCTTTGCTCGACAATACGTTTTTAACGCTTTATAGTGCGCCTCCCTTACTGTATGCCTAATGCCAATAATTAAGTAGAATACTGACAACGCTCTGAATAATGAGAGCACCATATTTGAAATTCCAAGTTTCAGGGTTAACATGAAAAAAACGTTTGTAATAAGTCATCCCAAAATCAAAACGGCTAGATTATTTGAAGCTGCAAAGCATGACGCTAAGAAATACATCAAAAGGGAGCGTAACAAAAAGTTACCCGAAGGCGCAGATTTCTGGGATTTCGACTGCAAATACGGTCACATCGAGCAAGATGCTAAAGTGATTCATATGGGCGATATCGGTAAGTGCATCGATGAGGCTGAAAAATTAAATCTTGAGTCGTTTTATCTGGAAATAATGGCGAAGCCTGGTGTGCGTCATGCCAGGCCTGTCCGTATAGAAGACGAAGACTAGCGTTACACTACCTAATACTGCTATCTATAACGTTCAAATAAAGACACTTGATAACGCTAATCAAGTGTCTATTGGTATTAGTATAAACTGGCACTATACCTAAACCGGTGAATACACCGAGAAGCTTCTGCTGGTAACTCTATAACCAACTATTTTACCTAACCAAGGTCTCTTCCGGTCGTCGTAATGCCTGATTCGAATGAAGGGTGATATTAGAGGTAAAGTAAACAAAGTCTGTTCTTTTACATCACGACTGGTGACTTTAGCTTCGTTAGGGTAGCCTATTTCTAACTTAGCCGAAATAAAGAGCTTTTCTGTGATTATTTTGTTTCCTGATGAACTCATCGTAAAAAACACTACCAATATTAAATACCAACAAGCGGAGGTGCAACCTTCTGCGCCCATACTTGAACCAAAATTTCATTGGGAGCTTCCGCGCATCAATATGTATGGCTCGGTAGTCAAGACTAAAAATGGATATGAAATGTACTATCAGTGCGGTAACGCACTGCGCATTGGTTATGCCGTATCGGTAGACGGTCTTAACTGGGAAAGACCAATGATTAATTCGACTGATTTTAATGGGCCGCCTCAGCAAATTATTCCTGACTGCGGTGAAACTGCTTGCCAGGGAGTGCCAGTACTGAAAGAAGGTCAGGAACTTACTAACCTTGTTGCCGGTTATCATATGCCCAGCATTATTCACGATGCTAAAAGCACAAAACCATATAAGCTTTTTGCGTTTGGGGAAGAAGGGTATCGTGTTTTATTTTCTGCTAACGGGAAACAGTTTTCAGAGTACCCAGTTAACCCTGCCATTGAACTGCTAACCTATAAAAATTCGTACACAAACAAAATTTGGTGTAGTGATGTTGCGCCCTGTATCCAAGATGGGCAGGGTTATACCGCTATGGTTAAAACATATATCATTGACGAGCAGAATCGGACTCGTCGATGCGTAGGGCGAAGCACCAGCAACGATTTTGAAGAATGGAGTGAGGTTGAGACGATTTGGATACCAGGCGCTTCTGAAGATGCTATAGCCAATTGTCGAGGGTATAAATGGGCCGATTTTTATGGCTTATGTCCATTTAGGTACGGTAACGGATATTTGGGTTTTTTGTGGTTGTTTGAAATTGAAAAAGAGCTACCACATGGAACCAATCTTGGGAAAATAGAAGTCTTTTTAGCTTATAGCCCAGATGGTAAACAATGGAACCGTATTCAAGATAAACCCCTCATTCCATGGGATCTTAACTTTGGTGATGAAGGAGGGATGGTCACAACCCCTTCTGCACCTATTTTTGATGAAGGCGAAATCAAGCTCTACTACTCTGATTGTAACTATGAGCACGGCTATGCAGAAAAAGACTTTACTAAACCCATTGCTGAACCGACTTGGGTTGTAAGGTGTGCTCGGTTGAAAAAGGAACGTCTGGTGGGTGCACATTCAAACAATGGGTTGATAGTACTAAAGGCTGTAAATTTTCAGCAAGGAAGGACTAGATTTAATGTATCCTGCGAGAGCGGGGCTGTACACCTAGAATATCGTAAGGCCGGTGAGTTAATTTCGACACAAAAAATTGAAAACATAGATCAAACAGACTTTTGGCTAGAGTCTCCTAAGTCAAGTGATATAGAATTATCGATAAGACTAAACCATGCAACACTATATGCGATTGAAGTATCGTAGGAGATAACAGAAATAATGAGTTCAAATGCCCATAATGATGACGACATAGGCTTCCAAAAGTACGTCGCCAATCGACTTTCTCCACTGAGTGATGTCGAGTTTGAAGTGTTACGGTCTTTAATATGGGGGTGCTCGTATAAAGAGTATTTCGATCCTGCGCAATTCAGTGCAAAAAAATACGAAACCGTTTTTGGTCAGTTGCAGGCAAAGGTGAATGAAACTGATGCTACGCTGTTTTTAGATGCTGCCTACAAAAAAGGCCTGGTTCTAAAATCACCGACACCAGCGGCCACCACCCTCTGGCCACTGTTTAAATCGATGGAAGAAGACAAAGTGGAGGATGGGCTTTATCTATGGTCTGTTCATGAGGTGTTTCATACCATGGAACAAGAGTTGGCGGATTTTGAGGCGCAAGATGAAGTAGCTCAGCAAGCGACATTAAATGCTAGCCAAAACGGTCAGGCACTGGAACTTTTTTCACTAGAACTGGTGGTGCTAAACACCGAAAACAAACAACAAATTTCGTCATTGGAAGAGTTGGGTGAGAATGGCCTGTCGTTGTTTCTAAAACGGCGTATGGAAGACTATTTGAATGTTGATATGGGCACTGAAGAAGGTTCTGTTGCCAAAGAGCAACTTCAGGTAATGGTAAAACATGCGCTACAAGGTGAAGCTCAGCGTTAGCCTAATACACCTATATAACTTATGTGGAGTATCTCGTAGTTTTGATACCGTAATTTCACCTTAATGCATTTATAAGCAACGTTAGGATGGTAGTATTAAGGTCCATTGATGGATCATTGAAAAGGGCACAGAAAAACATACCTACAAAACCAGCAGTTTAACTCGATAACGATTGGTTTCTTTAACGATCAAAGTGCCCAACCCAAAACCACCCCGCATTACCCCGTCTGAGTAATTGGCTTTAGGAATAGCTCTATCCGCTTGCTTTGCAATGAGAGTAGGCTGACAATTTAACCTTTTAACAAAACTGCTGCAGTGGTGAGGCGTCTTTTTGCATAACTGAAAATTGTTGCTGTGTGGGTGAGGCATATCGTTATTAGTGTTTGTGTTGCGGGAGACTGGTTTGATATAACTGCTTAAATTGGTGTTGATCGGTTGGGTACAGATATAGACACTTGTCGCTAAATGTGGAAACGCATGATTAGGGTAAGGACTATTGCTATATATGCTTAACCCAATGAATCTAATAAGTACCTCGGGAAGTAGATTAAGCAAGCTAGCTATACTCATTTAGCTTTACATGTAAAATATATGAACGTTCTGATTCAGTTCACAGTCATATTTGTAGGGGGTGTTATGGTATTCTTAAGCAATATAGCCTTCAGGATATACGACAGTACGTCGCTTTTTGAAACTGTACTATATAAGTGTTTGTATATATTGAATCTATTATATTGATGAGTGGTGTCACTGTTTTTCAAATTACGACATTGTGTCGCGATTTGAGGGAAGGGTTCGCTCTACAGTTAAGCTAATAAATTGATTTATATTGAAATTATATGTTTTTAAATGATTTTATAAATAAAAAGTAATCTACGACATGATGTCGTAGAATTAGCTGTTAGTTGTTTTAATCCCCGAAGATTGAGGGGTTGAGTGAACGGGGTGCGGCTGAATGTACTGTTCTTTTCGTCACATTGTTCAAACGCAAACAGGCGTATAATATCCCGTTCTGTTTAAGGCCACTTCGAAAGAGGCTGAATACAAGTTTCAATCAACATCATTCTTGTCTTGATCAAGCGAGAGTTGAAGGTCAAACAAAAAGATCAGAATTTTAAAATCGTTGTGATCGGAGAGTGGATCGTTCTAAATAACCACTCAGGCAACCGCACAACTAACCAGGCAAAGCACAGGATGCCAAATACTACGCGCCTTCGGCGCTCCATATTTGCCACCTGTGTTCGCGGCGTTAAATTTTTCGGGGGCTACCTCATAGCATGTACAACCTTTTAGTAACTGCAAGACTAGGCGCTTGGGATGAGTCATTCTATGAATACGATAAAAGTCGTTTCCTGGAATATACAACAGAGTCTGTTGCAGAAGCCTTTAAGTCTCTTAGCCCGAGCCTAATTGAAACGCTAAAGACGTACCCCTGCTTATTTGCTTACGAAGGTGATGAAGAAGATCTACGTGTTGGCAGATTTACGTCAATTAAAGAAAGGGGAATAAAGCTACTTATAGAGTTTGAATTTGACGAGAACATCCCTCCAATACCATACGAAGCTATTAAACCAATAGCGCCTCTGCTTGACATACGCGATTGGGAAATGAACAGAACTCATTGGGCGATCAAGGATGAAGATCTTTTCGAGCGCCTTATAGCTGCTAACGTATTGAATCAAGAGCAAATACGGGAGCCTACAAAGCAGGAAAAGCCTCCCGCAAAAAAATCTACGAATCCCAAAGTAACAACGGTACAGGGCTTCATTGGAAAAGTTCTTTCCTCTGAAAGAGAAAGTGGTTATGAAGTGTTTTATCGAGGCCATTCAAATAAAAATAAATATAAGTTAGAGCCATCCTTATTCAGAAAAGATGACGACGGGAACTATCTCTACCTAGATAACGAGCACATACTGTACAGAGAGCTAATTGTTTCAAACTCAGCAGACTTCCAGTCCGACGAATATACTTTGGATAGACTGGTAAGAATGCAACACTATTCGTTACCAACTAGATTGTTAGATATAACTTCAAACCCGCTGATAGCACTCTATTTCGCATGTAAATCCGCACTTGAAGAAGATGGCGAAGTGATTCTTTTTTCAATGAATCGGGATAGGGTAAAGTATTTTGATTCGGATGTTGCGAGCTGTATATCTAATCTGGCTAGGCTTCCAAAAGAAGAAAAGGATAATATCAACTTGGAGGATGAAAATTTTAACGATCAAGTATCAGTAAAACGATTAGTTCACTTTATTAGGGAAGAGAAACCATATTTCGAGCCGAAAATTATTCCAGTTGATCTGAGAAAAATTGTTTGTGTAAAGGGGAAACAAAGTAACGATCGTATCTCATCTCAATCCGGAGCCTTTCTTTTGTATGGGCTTGATGCGGTTATGAATGAGGAAGGGACGCCGGAAATTACAGTTACCCGCATTACAGTGGCTAACAAGCCTGCAATATTAAAAGAACTTGATCTGCTGAATATTAATGAAAGCACAGTGTTTCCATATATTGAAAATTCAGCAAAGTATGTTGCCGACAAGTACAAATTTAACAAGGCATTGCAGCGGACAAGCCGCTGAATACGGCGTTATATTTCAAAGAGTGTGTAATGGAAGACGTAAAGGATTTATGGCTAAAGTTCAACGAATACTCTAATAAGCTTACGGCTGCGCTTGGGCGTACAAGTAATATCGTCGGAGAGTATGCTGAATACCTTGCACATAAACATTATGGTGGCAGGCTATTAGAAATTTCTGGCGCTAGTGCCGATATAGAAGCTTCTGATGGCTATCTTTACCAAGTAAAATCACGAAAGATTAAAGGCTCTCCTTCAACTCAATTAAATGTTATTCGGTCATGGGATTTTGACTTCTTAGTTGTAATATTATTTGAGGTAAATGGTGCCATTAAAAAAGCTGTTGAAGTACCAGTTGATGTTGCTAAAGAATATGGGGCGGCAAATAGCCACCAAAATGGCTGGGTTATAACAACAAGCCAAAAGTTCCTAAATGATCATCGGGTAAAAGATATTACAGTTCCCTTATCCGTACTAAACAAATGAAATATAACAAACGGCTGCACCGGACAAATTTCCGCTGTCACCTTTTGTGCAAAAATACGCACAAAATCCGCCATCAAAAATTTGCTCGGTGAGCCGGGCGTTAGGCGCAAATAAAGGAACTCATGGTGATACCAAGAACATTAAAATTCCAAGGTGAATTTCTCGTTAATAACGAAAATCAATCCGATACGGTATCTGTATATATCTCAAATGGAGTTATATTTCTATCCGACGATCGCAATCGTAAGAAACTGATTATTCGTGCATTCAACCTAAGTATGATGTTGATTTATTCGGAAGGTGCTGTCGTGCAAAATTTTGAGTACGATATCAGTGGCACTGAAGTTGGTTTCTTTAATCATGGACCACTTGGCCACCCCGGAGACAACGAAGTTGACTCGAGAAGAGTCAGGGGCATACATATAGCAGGAAACTATAGTACCAAGGGTTTAAAACTGGAATTTTCTGGTAAAACTACCGAAGGTGAAAGTGGTTTTGGAACTGGAGAAGAGCTTCCAGCATGGTTGTTCGATATCAATTTTTTGGTACCTACAGATGAGATTCAGAGCTTTCTTCAAAAAACAGACAAGCAGTTTGCCAATGTATCACACCTATTACCAGCGTGAAAATCGCCTAACCAGAAGCTCAAACGGACAAAATATGCTGTCATCTTTTTTGCAAAAACACGCAAAAAAAAACGCCATCAAATTTAGCCGTTTAGCAAAGCGTTATGTTTCCGAGTGCCCCGCAATTAGCTAACTGATCCACTTCCCAAGAATTGGGGATAATTAAGAGAATAACATTATGATTTTAAGGAAAATATTTTTCCCAGTGCTTTTTATCCTGGTTTCATCATGCTCAACATTTAAACCAATTCAATATAATGAACAATCAAAACGTTATAATAATTATGAGTTTAATTACACTGTTGAGGCTCTTGATGGTTATAGCTTACTTCCTTTGGAACTCAGCGAAAAAATCGCAAACGTTCAGTTTCCTGATACAGATGGAAATATCTCTGTGTTCTATAATAAGCAAAAAGATATATATTTCTTCATAATTGCTTTATTAGGCGACATTAATATTAAGTCACCTTCAAAGAAGCAGGAAATGTTTACTGCTTTTGAAAAAAAATTCGAACACTTTTACACCGCATGTATTGAGTGCGTTGATCATTCTATAATAAAAACTGAAGATAGTATTACGGTAGAAGCTGAGTCTACAAATCAACTTGGAGATCAAAAGGCTATTATTTCAATACTATTGGAACCTATGACTTATGTTTCAAGTCACCATAGGGTAATCATGTTGTCGGCATCATCAAAGCCTAATAACTTTGAGGAGGCGCAACGCGATTTTATGACAATGTCGAATTCTTTTAAAACTCCAGCTTTCTTTGAGTGGGAAAGGAAAGTTAGGTGAACTATATCAGGTCTTCACAAATCAAGGTAATTGGTGATTAATACTAAATAATCACATAACAAACGGCTGCACCGGACAAATTTCAGCTGTCACCTTTTGTGCAAGAACACGCACAAAAGCCGCCATCAAAAATTTGCTCGGTGAGCCGGGCGTTATGCTTTTATCGAATATCAAGGTTTCAAGTTTGGTTTTAATTAAATTAGCAACATTGTTATGACTTATGTATTAGAAGACATTTCTATCTCAGCTCAAGATAAAATTCTTTATGATGCTAAGAGTTTTGATACTGTAGAAAAGCAATTTTTGGCTCGAGGGGGATACTTTAGTAGCCCTAATAGACGGTGGGCAGTAGACCAAGAAAATGATTGTTATTTACTAGTTGCCCCTGTTCATAGCCGTTCAAAGAGGCACTACTATTTCTTTTACAAAAACGAATTCTATTTAATTCACGTTGCTTCGCAAATTGACCCAGTCGTCTATTTCCAGAAGTCTGAACCTCCTGAAAGTGTGTTAGAAGATATTAAATATGAATTAAAAAAAGCTTTTCTAGTCCATGGTTATTTGGGGTTTGGGAATTTTGGTAGTTTTGAGTTCCATGTTAAATTTGAATCAACTACAGCATAACAAGGCCAAGCAACATCAACCACTTCGTGGTTTGGACAGCCTTGCAGCCGCGCTTTTTGTGCATGGCTTCGCCATTTTTGCACAAAAATCACAACTACAAGTCTGCCGTTGTTGGCAGCGTTAGATTTTTGTAATGGTAAATAATACGTGTCTAAATTTACTCAAGAACAAGAGGCATTGTTTGCACAAATAAGAAAACGTGCTGCAGAATTAGACTTCAATGATAAAACAAATGGCTATTTGCCTCTTCCTCCATGGGTAGCGTTTCCAAAAACTGAACCTAACTCGATAAACTGGAGGATGGGAGCAGGAGAAGACCATATAAGACTTGTTTGTAATTACTTAGAGACAATTTCTGAAAATGAGCGCATTCAATATAGAGAAAGATTCCCTACACCAAAAGAATGGTTTCCTTTCTATGAAGAAGATGAAATCTAACCAGCAAATGTTTAGGACAGCTTTGCTCCACGGCTTCGCCGTTCCACAAACCTGCCTAAAATTAGGGCGTTATGTTCTCATGGAGTGTGAGTGAATCTTAAAATTTGCATTGTATTCAATATATTAGCTGTAGTTGTTTGGGGGTGGTTATATTCGCTTCCAAGCCCAGCTACGGAGCCTGAACTCGAAACCAGTAAGCTTCTATTGTTGTTCACACTCATACTTTATTTAGTAAATATCATATTCATGTTTATAAAAGCACCAAATTATCTACTAAAATTGTTTATGGTATTGAATGGGTTATTAGTATTAGGTGTTAATGTTTTAATTATCATTTTTGTATTTATACTACCGGGGCCTGCATACTTTGTACTTTTGGTTTGTGGTGTTCCTGTAATTGCTAGTGTCCTCAGTATTCAGCAATATAGATCCAGAATTACAATAAAAACATAACCAATAAATGTTTAGGACAAAAAATGCTCCGCGCCTTCGGCGCTCCACAGTTTTTGCCCAAAATTTTGGCGTTATATTTCCTTATGAAGTCACTGCCTTTAATATCTAGAATTATCTCTTTAGTGCTTAGTTTCGTTATGTTCTATATGGCATATCTCGCTATTGCCTCTGATGAACCATATTTTTTATCAGAAAATTCAAACGAAAATTTTAGGCCTATTCTGTTAGCAACTAGAGGGTTATATTATCTGTTTGGTCCTTTTGGGGCTTGCGGCTTTCTAAGCATTCTTGGGCTAATTTTTCTAGGTCTTTCACTAAAAAGTTTATTCTTACTCAGGTCAAAGAATGGCATTATCGGTAAAAAAATATAACAAGCAGTTCAAGCGGGATTGCCACTACTCCGGCTTTTTAAATGTGAGTCGCTACGCTCAATTATCACATTTAAAAAACCTCCGTAGCGTCAACCCCTTAACTGGGCGTTAGGTGTGCTAAATCCTTGTATTTATGGTGAATATTTCAAAGGTTTGTAGGTGTTCGAACCAAAATCATTGCAAACGTTAAGTGTTAAAAGTGCCGTAAAGTTAAACGCTTAAGTGGTGGGGCATCCCACATTAACGACTGAAAATAGAGTTTAAAATTCTTCGCTTCAACCTTCGTGCAAAATGGGTGAAGCGGAATAAAAATTAAAGGGTGTGAATCACGGGAATAAGAGCCTTTGGAATAAAGGTCAACGTCCGAAGTGACGTCCACACCTAACAATAAGCAGCATAGGACAATTAATAAATACGGCCAAAAAAGACTGGCCCCATTTATTAATCGCCCATGTGCAAGGCGTTGAGGCTGTAGAAAAACCTCTTTTCCCCTCCTATATCTGGTAAAATACAGGTATCAAACACGGAGTGTTATCGATGCCAAAGTTCAAACCCTATGATTACAATCAAAGTTCGATGGTTGTGATCAATTATCAAGATCAGCTTCAATCAGGTACCTTCGAACATGCTATTCATCATCTAATTGAAAATACCTTAGATCTCTCGATT